>Ga0194129_10000051_pt1 | contig 218981 bp, 195 predicted proteins | sample TA2KigCa35mmetaG_FD_150862 | JGI IMG/M metagenome (GOLD analysis project Ga0194129, IMG submission 150862) | Freshwater microbial communities from Lake Tanganyika, Tanzania - TA2015038 Kigoma Deep Cast 35m | ecosystem: Environmental > Aquatic > Freshwater > Lake | place: Tanzania: Lake...
GGCGCTGATTGAGCGCACGTAACGGCCGTCCTTCTCGAAGACGATGAAGTCGTTCTTCGGATGGTCGGTGACGAGGTAGATGCGTCCGTCCGAGGCCTCCGCCAGCGCGTGCGCGTTGACGATCGGCGCGACCGCCGGATCCGCCTTGGCCCATCCGCGGTCGAGGGCGTAACGCAGGTCGCCATGACCCAGATGCGGGAGTAGGGCGGGCCCGGACTCCGCCCCCGCGACGGCGGACAGGGCCATCAGGAAAATCGTCGATTGCATGGCGGCAGACTGGATGCCATGCGGAAGAGCGCAAGTGCGACGAGAGCGTTTGACCCTTGGTCGCTTACGCCCTCGATGAACGCATGTCCGCGCGTCGACGATACGCCCTGACCGGCGTGCCCGCGCACGCCCGGGCGGCCGTGGCCTGCGCCGAAGGCGCCGGACGGGGCGTCATCGTGCTGCTCGCGAGCAACCTGGGCTCGGCGGAATCCGCGGCCGAAGAGACCGCGCATCTCCTGAGGCTGCTCGCCGAAGCGGCCCCCACGGCCAGGACCCTGACCGAGGCGGACGCGGCCGTGCCGGCCTTCGAAGCGGACTGCGACCTGCTGGGCGTGCTGTCGCTCATCCGACACGGCGGGCATGGGTCGGAACGTCCCTTGCTCATCGCCTGCACTCCCGGAGCGCTCACCCGCCCTTCTCCCGCTCCGGAAGCGGCCGGCGCCGGCGAGCTCGTCATCCGCAAGGGCGAACGCGTCTCACCCCGGGAGCTGATCGGCAGACTGGCCGAGGAATTCGGCTACTCGCATGAGGCCCTTTGCGAACAGCCGGGCGACTTCGCGGTGCGCGGCGGCGTGATCGACGTCTATCCGCTGAACGCGCAGACGCCCGTGCGCATCGACCTTTTCGGCGACACCGTGGAGTCCCTGCGCGCGTTCGATCCGGCGACGCAGCTCAGCGAAGGCGAGACCGACGGACTGGTCATCTGCGCGCCGGGCGCGGCGGGGCGCGAGGAGGCGCCCTTCTGGAGGCACCTGCCATCGGGCTCCCTCATCATCGTAACGGACCGCTGCCTCGAGGATCCCCGTTGCGTGGAGCTCGGCGCGTCCTCGGCTGACCTGCTGGTCCTGGAGGAGACCGATGAGCCGCCGGCGGGCATGGAGTGCCGCGGCCTCGAAAGCCAGCCCGCCGAATCCCTGCTCATCGGGACGCAGCCCGACGTGACCGCGGCCCGCGTGGAGCTGCTCAAGGCGGCCGCATCCGTCTGCCGTGACGGCCGCCTCTGCCTGCTCACGGGAGACACCGAGGGAGGCGTCGAGCGCCTGAGCGCCGACGTGAAGGCGGCCCGCGTGCGCGGATTCTCACCGGTCGTCGCCCAGGCCCGCTTCGGCGCGGGTGTGCTGATTCCGCCTGGCGCGCTGCCCGGGCCGCTGAGCAAGGGACTCGCCCTGCTCACCGAGCGTGAACTCTTCGGAAGGCGTCGGCGGCCGCTCGCCGCCCTGCCCCGCCGCCGCACCGCCGTGCGGACCGAGATCGGCCGCGCCCTCGACTTCGGCGAAGTCGCCGAGGGCGACCCCCTGGTGCACGCCACACAGGGAGTCTGCCTCTTCCGCGGCATCCGGGCGCACGAACACGTCGGTCGCACCGAGGACTTCATCGGACTGGAGTTCGCCGGCGGCTCGACGCTGCACCTGCCCGCCCGCGAATCCCACCTGCTCACCCGCTACGTCGGCGTCGGACGCGCGCAGCCGAAACTGTCCAAACTGGGCGGGGGCGGCTGGGAACGCTCCCGCAAGGCGGCGCAGAAGTCGGCCGAGGACCTCGCCGCGCAGCTCCTCGCCATGCAGGCGCAGCGGTCCTCACGCCCGGGGGACGCGCATCCGCGGGACGAGGACAGCCCATGGATGGGGGAGTTCGAGCGCTCCTTCCCGCACCGCGAGACCCCGGACCAGACCCGGGCGATCAGGGAGGTGAAGTCCGACATGGAGCGCCCGTCGCCGATGGACAGGCTCGTCTGCGGCGACGTGGGCTTCGGCAAGACCGAGGTCGCTTTGCGCGCGGCCTTCAAGTGCGTCGTCGGAGGCCGTCAGGTGGCCGTGCTGGCCCCCACCACCGTGCTGGCCCAGCAGCACTTCGAGACCTTCCGGGAGCGGATGTCACGCTGGCCCGTGAGCGTCGAACTCCTCAGCGGTTACCGCACCGCCGCGCAGAAGGCCGCCGTGCGCGCGCGGGCGGCGGCCGGCACGGTCGACGTCGTCGTGGGCACGCATGCGTTGCTCTCGGACGGCACCTCCTTCGCGCGTCTCGGGCTCGTGGTCATCGATGAGGAGCATCGATTCGGCGTGCGCCACAAGGAACGGCTCAAAAGGATGCGGACCGAGGTCGACGTGCTGGCTATGAGCGCCACGCCCATCCCGCGCACGCTCTACCTCGCGCTCGTCGGGGCCCGCGACCTCAGCGTCATCGAGACGCCGCCGCGCGAACGCCTGCCCATCCGGACCGTCGTGCGCGCCTACGACGAGCGGCTCGTGCGCGACGCCGTGAAGGCCGAGCTCGCGCGCGGCGGCCAGGTCTTCTACCTGCACAACCGCGTCGAGACCATCCGGGCCGTGGCGGACCGGCTGGCGGCCATGCTCCCCGGCGCGCGCATCGCCGTCGGTCACGGACAGATGGGGGCCGGCGAACTGGAGGAGGTCATGTCGGCGTTCGTCGCGGGCGAGCATGGCGTGCTCGTCTGCACGACCATCATCGAGACCGGCCTCGACATTCCCAACTGCAACACCCTGATCATCGAGGGAGCGGACCGCTTCGGGCTCGCGCAGCTCTACCAGCTGCGGGGACGCGTCGGGCGGTTCAACCGGCAGGCCTACGCCTACCTCTTCCTGCACCGTCATGCGGCGCTCGTGGGGACCGCGATGCGCCGGCTCACGGCGATACGCCAGCACAACCAGCTCGGTGCGGGCTTCCGCGTCGCCATGCGCGACCTAGAGCTGCGCGGCGCGGGTAACATCCTCGGCGCGGAGCAGAGCGGCCATGTCGCCAACGTCGGCTTCGACCTCTACTGCCAGCTGCTGCGCCGCAGCGTGGCCCGCCTCGGCGGCGCGGCCGCGGCCGGACCCGAGCGGTGCGAGCTGTCGCTCGACTTCGTGGACCACTCGACGGCCGTGACCGGCGTCGAGGAGGTGCGGTCCGGCGACGGAGAGGCCGGAAGGCTCACCGCCACCCTGCCCTCCGACTGGATCCCTGAGACCCGTCTGCGCATCGAGGCCTTCCGTCGGCTGGCCCTGGCCCGGGACGCCGCCGAAGTGGCCGAGACCCGACGTTCCCTGCGGGACAGGTACGGACGGATTCCGCCCGAGGCCGAAGCGCTGCTGGGCATGGCGGAGCTGCGCTGCCTCGCCGAGCGCAAGCACGTCGCCTCGCTCGCCACGGAGGGCGAGGTCATCCGCTGCGTGAGGGTCCTGCCGGGCTCGGCGCCCGAGACGGTCAGACTCGGCACGAGGTTTCCCCGCTTGACCGTGCGAGAGCCCCTGCGGAAACTGAAGGAGATGCGCGGCTTCCTCTCGAGGCTGCCCGATCCTCAAGCCCGATGAAGAAACTCCTCCTCCCGGTCCTGCTCGCGCTGGCCGCCACGTCGGACGCCCAGCTGCGCCCGCAGTCGATCGAGGACGTCGCCGCCCGTCGCTGGAGCGAGATGAACACGGACCGCATCGCCGGCACGGCCGACGGCCAGGGCATCACGATGTCCGACGTGCGGCGGCAGATCGAGCCCGTCATCGGTCAGATCCGCGCCTCGGTGCGCAGCGACGCCGAATTCGAGCGGACCATCAAGCAGGCGGCGGATGAGATCCTGCGCAACATGGCGGACCGCCAGGTGGTGCTGGCCGAGTTCAGGTCGGGCACCGGCCAGCTACCCGCGAGCTTCGTCGACGCGGACATCGAGGAGACGGTCCGCCGCGATTTCGGCGGCGACCGATCCCGCTACGTCAGCTCCCTGCGGGCCGCCGGCATGACGCCGCTCTCGCACCGCAAGCTGATCGAGGACCGCATCATCTTCGACTACATGGTGGGGCAGGTCCGCCGCTCCGCGACGGTCGTCTCTCCGGGCAGGCTGGCGGCCTACTATGACGCCCACCGGGCCGAATTTGAACGCAAGGAGCAGGTGAAGCTCGGACAGATCACGGTCGCGCAGGGCGCGGCCGAGACCTTGGAGGAGGCGAAGGCGCGCGCGAACGGCTGGGCCGCGTCGCTGCGCGCGACGCCGGCCGCCCTCAAGGAGGCCTTCACGAAGGCCGGCCTGCGGCTGCCGCCCTCGGACCCCGGCTTCGAGGACGTCGCCAAGGCGGTGAGCACGGACGACTACGCGGCCAAGGGCGGCGACGCCGGCTGGCGCAACCTCGCCGACCTCAATGAACGGGTGGCCGGCGAGCTGCGCGGCCTGAAGGACGGTCAGATTTCCGACCCGCTCCAGTTCGACCTGCCGGGCGGCCGTGCCGTCTGGTTCATCGTCCGACGCGGCGGCTACCGGCCGCAAGGATTCGCGACGCTGAAGGACCAGGAGGTGCTGGCCCAGATCGAGGAGAAGGTGCGCGCCGCCAACGTGCAGCAGGCCGTGAAGGAGTGGCTCGACGACCTCCGCGCGCGGCATCACGTGGAGTTCCGCTGAGATGGCCAAGTCCGCGGCCCCGGCGTCCGTGCCCGCGGTCAGCCGGGAGACCTTTCGCTGCAAGGCCTTCGCTCGCCGGTCCGCCGGCGTGCTGGCGCACCCGACTTCGCTCGCCGGCGCCGGCCCCGTGGGCTCGCTCGGAGAGGAGGCGCACGCCTTCATCGACCTGCTGGCCGAAGCCGGCTTCGGCTGGTGGCAGGTCTGCCCCCTCGGTCCGACCGGCTACGGTGACTCGCCCTACCAGGCGCTGTCCGTCTTCGCGGGCAACCCTTACCTGCTCGACCTCCGCGGCCTGAGGGAGGACGGCCTGCTCACCGAGGCGGAGACTTCGGCCCTGGCCAGGGGCCGCGACGCCGACACCGACTACGGCAGGCTGTGGACAGAACTCCGGCCGACGCTGGACCGCGCCGCCGGACGCGCCGCCTCGGCCCTTCGTTCGGACCGGGCCTACGCCGCGTTCCGCGAGAGGGAGCAGGGCTGGCTGGAGGACTGGGCTCGTTTCATGGCGCAGCGCGAGCGGCACGCCTTCTGCCCGCCGTCGGCCTGGGACCGTTCCTGCGCATCCGACCCTGAGGCGGCGGAGCGTGCGGCGGCCCTGCAGTATCTCTTCGCCCTCCAGTTCGCCCGGCTCCGCGAGCACGCGTCCGGGCGAGGCGTGCGCATCTTCGGCGACGAGCCCATCTACGTCTCAGCCGACGGCTGCGACGCCTGGGCGCGCCCCGCGTTGTTCGACCTCGACGAGGCCGGCCGCCCGCGGGCGGTCGCCGGCGTCCCGCCCGACTACTTCTGCGCGGACGGCCAGCTCTGGGGTAATCCCCTGTACCGCTGGGAGAAGCACGCCGAGGACGGCTTCGCCTGGTGGCGGTCGCGCGTGCGGCACGACCTCGGCCGGTTCGACGCCGTGCGCATCGATCACTTCCGCGGTTTGCATGACTACTGGAGCGTACCCGCCGGAGCCGCCGACGCGCGCGGAGGCGAATGGCTCGACGGACCCGGCATGGCGTTCATTAAGGCCATGGGTGACGCGCCGCTGGTAGCGGAGGACCTCGGCATGCTCTCGCCGGGCGTCGAAGTCCTGCGCAAGGAGGCCGGCCTGCCCGGGATGTCCGTGCTTCAGTTTGGCTTCGGCGATCCCAAGGAAGGTAACGCCCATCATCCCGAGAACGTGACCGAGGACCGCGTCGCCTACACCGGCACCCATGACAACGACACCCTCGTGGGCTGGCTGGATGCGGCTTCTGAGGCGGAACGCCGCGCGCTAAGGGAAGCCTTCCGCGGCCGCGACCCCTCGGCCGACGACCTTGTGCGCTCCGTGCTATCCTCACCGGCCGTGGCGGCCTTCCTGCCCGCGCAGGACCTGCTCGGACTCGGAGGCGCGGCTCGCTTCAATTCTCCGGGACGTGCGGATGGAAACTGGCGGTGGCGCATGACCGCGCAGCACCGGGGACGACTGGAGTCGAAGCCGGCGGACCTGCGCGTCCTTCTGCGGTCCTGCGGCCGGCTCAGCGCGTGAAGCGCCGGTACTTGGGACGGCGCGGCGTGTCGGACTCCAGGCCGAGACGGCGACGGCGGTCCTCGAGGTAGTCGGCGTAATTGCCCTCGTGCCAGACGACGCGGCTGTCGCCTTCGAAGGCCATGATGTGCGTCGCCACCCGGTCGAGGAACCAGCGGTCATGGGTGACAATCACCGCGCATCCCGCGAATCCTTCGAGCGCGTCCTCCAGCGCGCGGATCGTGTTCACGTCGAGGTCATTGGTCGGCTCGTCGAGCAGCAGCACGTTGGCGCCCGACCTGATGAGCCGGGCCAGATGGATGCGGTTGCGCTCGCCGCCCGACATCACGCCGACCTTACGCTGCTGCACGTCCCCCGTGAAGCCGAACCGCGCCGCGTAGGCGCGGGCCGGCACCATCACCTTACCCAGGTGCACCATCTCCTGGCCGTCGGAGATCGCCGACCAGAGCGGCGCCTCGGCGGGCAGTGCGTCGCGCGTCTGGTCGACGTAGGCAATCCTGACCGTGTCTCCGAGCGTGAGCGTGCCGGCGTCGGGCCGCTCCTGTCCCGTGATCATGCGGAAGAGCGTCGTCTTGCCGGCGCCGTTGGGTCCGATGACGCCCACGATGCCGCCCGCGGGCAGCGAGAAATCCACCCCCTCCATGAGGAGCCGGTCGCCGTAGCCCTTCGCGAGCCCGCGGGCCTCGATGACCGCGCCGCCGAGCCGGGGGCCGGGCGGGATCCAGATCTCCGCCGCCTTTTCCTGCTGGTTCTGATCTTGCGTGAGCATCTGCTCGTAGGCGCGGAGACGCGCCTTGTTCTTGGCCACGCGCGCCTTGGGCGAGGAGGCGGCCCACTCGCGCTCGCGCTCCATCGAACGGGAGCGTGCGGCGGACTGCTTCTCCTCCGCTTCCAGCCGCCTGCGCTTCTGCTCGAGCCAGGAGGAGTAGTTGCCCTTCCAGGGGATACCGCGTCCGCGGTCCAGCTCCAGAATCCAGCCCGCGACGTTGTCGAGAAAGTACCGGTCGTGCGTGATGGCGATCACCGTTCCCTTGTAGCCTTGGAGGTGGCGTTCCAGCCAGGCGACCGTGTCGGCGTCCAGATGATTGGTGGGCTCGTCGAGCAGCAGGATGTCCGGCTCCATCAGCAGCAGACGGCAGAGGGCCACCCGCCGCTTCTCGCCCCCGGAGAGGGAGGAGACCTGCGCGTCGCCCGGCGGGCAGCGCAGGGCGTCCATCGCCATCTCGATGCGTGCATCGAGGTCCCAACCGCCCTTCGTGTCGAGGATCGACTGGATCTCCGCCTGGCGGGCTAGGATGCGCTCCTGCTCCTTGGCGTCATCCGTCTCCGAGACCTGCACGAACGTGTCGTCATACTCGTCGAGCAGCGCCCTCATCGGGGCGGCGGCCTGCATCACGCACGCCTGAACCGTGAGCGACTCGTCGAGCCTGGGCTCCTGCGCGAGGTAGCCGAGGGAATGCCCTGGCACGCGGCTGATGGAACCGTCGAACTCGGCGTCCTCGCCGGCCATGATGCGCAGGAGCGTCGACTTGCCCGAGCCGTTGAGCCCCAGCACGCCGATCTTGGCCCCGTAGTAGTAGGAGAGGGAGATGTCGCGGAAGACCGGCTTACGCTCGAAGTGCTTGGTCACCCCGGTCATCGTGAAGATCACCTTTTCGTCGGCCATGCCTCCAGCGTCCCGACCCGGCGGGCGGGGGCAAGCGGAACCCTGACGGCCCGGCGTGCGGCCTTGACATCGGGGGCGGGCGTCGCACAGTCGGGGGTAGTCACCTTCACCAAGGTGGGTCCTGCTGGACCCGCCTTTTTTGTCCCCTTCTTCCAACCAACCGCACCCAACATGAGCAGCGTCGACATCAAGCCCTTCCTCCAGTACCTCGAGAAAGAGAAGCACATCCCGCGGCAGGAGGCCTGCGACCTCATCCAAGAGGCCATCCGCTCCTCCGTCGAGAAGTCCATCATGGCCGGACACAACGTCGAGGTGAAGGCCGACGCCAAAGAGGGGAAGCTCGAGGCCTTCATCGTCTACCGCGTGACCGACTCCGTCTCGGACGAGAAGACCGAGATGAACACCGTCCTGGCGCGCGAGTTCGATGAGAAGGCCGTGGCCGGGGAGTTCGTCCGCAAGCCCATCGCCGTGGCCGAACTCGGCCGCATCGCGGCCAAGACCACCCAGCAGCTGCTCAACCAGAGGCTCCGCAAGATCGAGAAGGACCAGGTCTTCGCCGAGTACAAAGACAAGGTCGGCGACATCGTCACCGGCACCGTCCGCCGTACCGAGCGGGGCAACGTCGTCATCGAGCTGGGCACCGCCGAGGCCTTGCTGACCCAGCGCGAGCGCTGCCACGGGGACGAATTCCGCACCGGCGACCGAATCCGCTGCCTGCTCAAGGAGATCAAGGACGACCCGCAGCGCGGCCGCGAGTTCGTGCTCTCCCGTTCCGACGACCGCTTCGTGCACCGCCTCCTCCAGCTCGAGGTGGCCGAGATCGCCGACGGGACCGTCGAGGTGCGCAAGCTGGCGCGCGATCCGGGCTACCGCACCAAGGTGGCCGTGTATTCCAAGGACTCCAAGGTAGACCCCGTCGGCGCCTGTGTTGGCGCCCGCGGCGCCCGCGTGCGCAACATCGTCAAGGAGCTCGGCGGCGAGAAGATCGACATCATCCGCTGGCACGACGAACCGCTCAAGCTGCTCGAGGAGGCCATCCGCCCCGCCCGCCCGCGCAACGTGCGGGTCGACGAGTCCCGCCGCATCATCCATTTCGAGGTCGAGGACGAAGACATGCGCATCGCCATCGGCAGCAAGGGCCGGAATGCCCGGCTCACGGGCAAGCTGATGGGCTGGGGTCTGGACATCACGAAGGCCGCCAACGTGCCTGAATCCCAGGAACAGCAGCTCGGCGAGCGCGCCCAGCGCCTCAGCGAGCAGCTCGGCCTGCCCTTCGACCTCGTCGCTAAGTTCGTCGCCCTCGGCATCGCGGACCTCGGAGCCGTCGCCGGACTCAGCGCCGCGGACTTCGAAGGCACCGACATCCCGGCCGAGGAGATCGAGACCTTCCTGGCCGCCGTCGCCAAGGCGGCCCGTTCCTGATTCCCCGGACCAACAACCAGCCCCGACCCCCGAACGGACGCCGCATGACCGACAAGAAGAAGAAGCCTGAAGCCGCCGCCAAGAAGGCGACGACGGCCCGTTACAACGACGTGGCCAAGGAGCTCGGCGTCGAGGTCAAGGCGCTGCTCGCGCTCGTGGACCTGTTCGTGGACGCCCACCCAGACTTCAAGGTCTACGTCTACAACGAAGGCAAGAAGCCGGCTGCCTCGAACAACTTCCCGAAGTTCATCCGCGACGACTTCATGAAGTTCGCCGGCGACAAGCTGCCGAAGAGGGCGCCCGAGCCGGAACCGGAGCCCGCGGCCGAGCAGCCCAAGGCGCCGGAGCCCGCGAAGCCCGTTCCGCCGGTCACGCCGGCGCCCGTTGTGTCCGCGCCCAAGCCCGCCTCGCCGGTCACGCCGTCCTTGCGGACGCCCACCCCCTCGCCGGCCGCGCCTCCCCGCCCCGCGACCCCGCCTCCCCTGCCGCCCCGCCCCTCCGCGCCCAGGGCCGACCTCCCTCCAGTGGTCGTGAGCACGCCCGCCGCCAACCGGCCGGCGACCCCGCCCCCGATCGTCCGCGCGCCCGTGACTCCGGTCGTGGGCAGACCCGCCTCGCCGGGACCGGTCGCCCCCGGCAGCAGGGGCGCCATCACCGTCCGCCCGCCGATCGTCGTGCGCGACTTCGCGATCGCCTTGAACCTGAAGCCCTTTCAGGTCATCGGCTCCCTGATGGAGCTGGGCAAGGTCGTGAGCACCACCTCCGTGATCGAGGAAGTCGACGCACGCAAGGTCGCCGAGCGCCACGGCTACATCCTGGAGATCCGTCACCGCGGCGAGGGCGTGCAGCCGGTCAAGAAGGAGGAGAAGCCCAATGAGGATGACCCGGCACTCCTGGCTCCCCGTCCGCCGGTCGTCTGCGTGCTAGGTCACGTCGACCACGGCAAGACCACCCTGCTCGACTTCTTCCGCAAGACCAACGTCGTGGCCGGCGAGGCCGGCGGCATCACGCAGCACATCGGCGCCTACTCCGTGAAGTACCAGGGCGAGAAGCCCGAGTACAAGGGGCGTTCCGTCACCTTCCTCGACACCCCGGGCCACGCGGCCTTCGCCAAGATGCGCGAGCGCGGCGCGAGCGTGACCGACGTCGCCGTGCTCGTCGTGGCGGCGGACGACGGCTTCATGCCGCAGACCGAGGAGGCGCTCAAGTTCGCCCAGAAGCACGCCGGCGCCATCGTCTGCGCCGTCAACAAGGTCGACGCCAAGGGCGCCAACGTCGACCGGGTGAAGCAGCAGATGCAGCAGCGTGGCATCACGCCCGAGGACTGGGGCGGCGAGACCATCACCAACTCTGTGTCCGCGCTCAAGGGTACGGGCATGAACGAACTGATTGAATCCATCCTGCTCCAGGCCGAAGTCCTCGACCTCAAGGCCAACCCCAAGTGCCCGGCGCAGGGCGTGGTGATCGAGTCGCAGATGGAGACCGGACGCGGACCGACCGCGACCGTGATCGTGCAGAAGGGAACCCTCAAGCCCGGCGACGCCTTCGTCTGCGGCGAGACCTGGTGCAAGGTGCGCGCGTTGATGGACGACCGCGGCGGACGCCTCACCTCGGCCGCCCCGGGCGCCCCCGCGCTCGTGCTCGGTTGGGACGCCGTCCCCTCCCCCGGCAGCCGTTTCCAATGCTTGAAGAACGAACGCGAGGCCCGTGACGTGGCCGAGGAGGCCGCACAGGCGGCCCGCAAGGCGGCCGAAGCGCGGGGACCTGCGCCCGCACCCGCGGGCACGCAGGGCATGTCCGACCTCGACCGCCTCATGGCGGCCCTCGAGAAGGACAAGGAGAAGATCCTGCGCGTCCTCCTCAAGGCGGACGTCAACGGCACCCTCGAGGCCCTCGACGGCTGCCTGCGCGACATCAAGTCCGACAAGGTGCGCCTCGAAATCGTGGGCGGCTCCGTCGGGCCAGTCACGCAGGGCGACGTCGCGCTGGCCGAGGCCGCCAAGGCCTCAATCGTAGCCTTCGACACCAAGCTTGAGAACGGCGTCCAGGCCCACCTTAAGCGCACCGGCATGCGCGTGGTCTCCCACGACATCATCTACGAGCTCATCACGCTGGTGAAGGAAGCGATGGCCGAGCTGCTCGATCCGGAAATCCGGGAGAACAAGCTGGGCGCCGCCGAAGTGCGCGCAGTCTTCCCCCTGGGCAAGGAGCACCAGGTCGCCGGCTGCATGGTCACCGAGGGGCTCATCCGGCGCGGCGCCAAGGCGCGTCTCGTCCGCAAGGGCCAGGTCGTGCACCAGGGCCCGGTCGAGACCCTCCGCCGCTTCAAGGACGATGCCTCCGAGGTCAAGGCGGGCTTCGAATGCGGCATCAAGCTGGGCGGCTATGACGACTACGAGGGGGGCGACGTCATCGAGGCCGTCGAGATGCTCCAGATCCGCCCCTCGCTCTGACCCATGTCCCAGCGCCAGTTGCGCGTCGCCGAACTCGTCCAGCGCGAGGTGTCCCTCGCCCTGCGGCAAGGCTGGACGGCCGAGGCCGCGCTCATCACGGTGACGCGCGCCGCGGTCACGCCGGACCTGAGGCAGGTGCGCGTCGGCTACGCGGTCTCCGGCGACGCCGCGGCCGGCAAGGCGGCGCGTGCGCTGCTCCGACGCATCAAGGGCGAGCTGCGCTCGACGGTCGGCCGCACGCTGGGCCTCAAGAGCACCCCCGAACTGACCTTCGTCGAGGACGACGTGACGGGCGGCGTTGCGCGCGTGCAGGCGATGCTGGACGAGCTTTCCCGCAAGGACGGACCGAAGGAGGGGGCCTGAGCCTCACTCCGTCGGCGGACCGACTTCCGGAAATTCCCCCAGGGCTTCCCGCACGGCGGCGGCGCGCCGGGCGTCCCGCGCGTCGCTGTCGAGCTCGGCGCCGGTGAGCGCCTGGACGTGCGCGGGCTGGCCTTCGATCATGAGACGGTCCACGACCGAGCGACGCTCCTCCGGTAGGCAGCCCATGTCGCAGGCGAGACGGAGGTGGGAAAGCATGTTCATGGACTCCGCGCTGGTGAGCAGACGGGCGTGACGCAGGACGCCCAGCGAGCGCGCAAGCCGGTCCGCAAACTTCTCGCCTTCGTCGGCGACGAGCCGGCGCCGCGCGTTCCACTCCTGCTCGACCACGCTCTTGATCCAGGCTGACAGGTGCTTCATGATATCCTCCTCCGAGTGGCCGAGCGTCTGCTGATTGGAAATCTGGAAGACGTTGCCGGCAGCCTCGGTGCTCTCCCCCAGCCAGCCGCGCACGGCGAGCCCGTCTTGGCCCAGCCCGCGCGTGACCTTGTCCATGTGGCCGGAGAGGCAGAGCGCGGGCAGGTGGAGCATTGCGGAGGCCCGCAGGCCAGTCCCGACGTTGGTCGGGCAGGCGGTGAGGTAGCCGAGTCGGTCGGAAAAGGCGAAGCCGAGCCGCGGGGCGAGCCCGTCGTCGAGCTGCTCCGCCAGCTGCCAGGCGCTGCGCAGGTGCCAGCCGGCCTTCACGACCTGGATGCGCAGATGGTCCTCCTCGTTAACCATCACCGAGCAGGTCTGGTCACGGCTGATGACGGCGGCGCCGGTCTTGGCGCCCGCGAGCTCCTTGGAGACGAGATGACGCTCGACCAGCACGGCGCGGTCGAGGTCCGAAAGTTCCTGCATGCGGAAGACGTGGCCGCGCCGGAATCGCGGAAGGGCCGTCAGCGCCTGCAGGCAGCGTGTCGCGACCTCCTCGCGCTGGGCCGGCTTCGCCCAGCCGGGGAAAGGCAGTCCAGCCAGGTTGCGGGCCAACCGGACGCGGGTGCTGAGCACCACGGCCTGCTGGGCGCCGAGCATGTGCGTCAGCTCGTTCTCGGCGGATAGGATGTCGCGGACCGACATGATCAGGAGGGCTTGAGGGAGGATTCGAGCCGACCGATTTCATCGCGCAGCCGCGCGGCGGCCATGAAGTCCTCGGCCCGCGCGGCGGCGTCCAATTCACGACGGAGCGACTCGATGCGGGCTCGGAGCACGGCCGGATCGGCGGCGGAACCGGCCGGTGACCGGCCATGGTGCACCGTCTCATGCTGCACCTTGGCGAGCAGGCCTCCGAGGGCGTCGCCGAAGACCTCCCAGCAGACGGGGCAGCCGAGACGGCCGCGCTTGCGGAAATCCACGTCCGAAAAACCGCAGGACGGACAGAGCAAGGAGGGCGACGCTGACTGGGCGGAGAGCACATCGGCCAGCTTGAAGACCGCCGGATCTGTGGCTCCCTTGCCCTGGGAGCAGGCTTCGCAGTAGTGGACCTGGGTCATCTTGCCCTGGGCGATGTGGCTGACATGGACCGTGGCGGGTTGACCGCAGATGGCGCATTGTCGGGATTCACCCATTCCCACGGGAGCAAACAGGGGCTCCGAGCGATGGCAAGGGCAAGCGGGGGCGGGTTTGACTTCGCCTCAGCAGGGCGGCTTGATGAAGGACCATCCGATGTCCCCCTTGCCGCGCATCGTCATCACCGGAGTCGGCCTAACCGCCCCGAACGGGAACTCATTGGCCGAGTTCCGGGCGAACCTGCTGGCCGGCAAGGCGCGCATCGCCGAGATCGAAGTCCGCCACATGGGACGGCAGCCGGTGGGCGTCTGCGACTTCGACGCCACCCGCTGGCAGAAGCGCAAGGAGATCCGTAACGGCACGCGGGTGGGCTCCATCTCGATCTGGTGCGCCCGTGAGGCCCTGGCCGACTCGGGGCTGGCTTGGGACTCGCTCGACCACTCCAGGGTCGGGGTGTACCTGGGCATCACCGAGCATGGAAACGTGGAGACCGAGAACGAAATCCACAACATCTCGCAGTTTGGCAACGACACCAAGTACTGGACCCACCACCACAACCCGCGCACGGTGGCCAACAATCCCGCTGGAGAGGTCACCATGAACATGGGGATCACCGGCCCGCACTACACCATCGGGGCGGCCTGCGCCGCGGGCAACGCCGGCCTGATTCAGGCGGCGCAGATGCTGCAGCTGAGCGAAGTCGACGTCGCGTTCGCCGGCGGGGTCTCCGAATCGATCCACACCTTCGGCATCTTCGCCGGCTTCAAGAACCAGGGCGCACTCGCCTCGCACCCGGATCCGACCAGGGCCTCGCGTCCGTTCGACCGCGACCGCAACGGCATCGTCATCTCGGAAGGCGGCGCCATCTACGTGCTGGAGCGGCTGGACGACGCGCTCGCCCGCGGCGCGCGGATCCTGGCGGAGATTGCTGGCTGGTGCATCAACTCGGACGCCACCGACGCCGTGCTGCCGAACCCGGACCGCCAGGCGGAATGCATGCGGCTGGCCCTCCGTCGGGCCGGCATGAAAGCGGCCGACGTCCACCTCGTCTCCACCCACGCCACCGCGACCGCCCTCGGGGACGTGCAGGAGTGCAAGGCGGTGCGGGAGGTCTTCGCAGGCTGCCCGGGGACCTTCGTCAACAACACCAAGAGCTTCATCGGACACTGCATGGGCGCGGCGGGCGCCCTAGAGCTGGCGGGCAACCTGCCCTCCTTCACCGACGGCTGGGTTCACCCGACCATCAACGTCGGGGAGCTCGACCCGGAATGCGAGGTGCCCGGCCTGGTCGTCAACCGACCGGTCAAGGCCCCGAGGATTGAAGCCATCCTAAACAACTCCTTCGGCATGCTGGGCATCAATTCTGCCCTCATCGTCAAGAAATATGGGGTTGCCTGAGGCGGGCGGGTCGGGTTCAAACGGAACCAGCAGCCCATGACCAAGGAAGACATTAAGAAGGTCGTTCTCGACATCATCACGGACATCGCCCCGGACGAGGACCTGTCGGCGGTCAAGCCCGAGGTGCGCCTCCGCGACCAGCTTTCCCTGGATTCGATGGACTTCCTGGACATCGTCATGGAGCTGAGGAAGAAGCACGGCATCGAGGTACCCGAGGCCGATTACGTCCAGCTGGCCTCGCTCGACTCCTGCGCGGACTACCTTCTGCCCAAGTTTCAGGCCAAGGCCGGAAAGTGACCGCCGGGTCGACCCGGGCTTTACTGCCGCAGCGTCATCCTGCAACGTGGAGAGGATGAGGCTCGCCCTCCTGCTTCCCGCCCTCTGCCTCCCGGGCCTGATGTCCGCGGAGACCGTTCTGCTGCGCAAGTCAGGCAACCCCACCGTCGTCACTTTCGAGTACATCACCCAGGATGAGGAGACCATCATGGTGAAGCTGCCCGGGCGGGACGGGGTGCTGGTCTACCGTTGGAGCGAACTGGATCAGGACCACGCGAAGACGAACAACCCGCGCATCTGGGAGGAACGGACGCTGCTGCTCAGGCCGCCCGAGGCCGAGGCGATGAAGAAGCCGGTCGACGAGGACCCGTTCGCCGCGGCGGCCAAGCCAAACTCGCCCCAGGATCTTTCGAAGAATCTGCTTTCGGAACTCAGCGAGGGGCTCAAGGGCCTGTCGGCGACGCTGGTTTCGGTGGCAGCCCGCGAATCCAATACGGACGAGCTGACCTTCTGGCGTGCCTACGATGAACTACGCAGGCTGAGCAACCGGACGAACGCCACCGAACCCGAGGTCGCCAAGGCTCCGGAGGAAGCCGAGGAAAAGGCGGGGAAGCCCGCCCCCAAGAACGCCACCAAGTCGAAATCAGCCCAGTCCTCGCGATCCGCGGCCCAGTCCGCCGAGCTCTCGGCCATGGCCGCCAAGGCCCGCGCCGACGCTGAGAAGAACGTGAGGCCATTCAGCGGGCTCGGCTACCTCAGGATGCTCGCCGACAGCAGCAAGATGCGGACGGCCTGGGCGGTCCTGAGAAGGGCCTCGGAGGACCGACGCCTGATCGTGGCCGCCCTGCGGAGGCAGGATGCGGCAGCGGCCGAACTTTATGAAAGGATCCAGGATAAGACGGCCAAGGGTGAAATAGCGGTCTTCCGCAGGGCCATGACCAACCTGGCGGACGGACTCGAGAAGGTCACCCGTGAGTCCACGGCGATGGAGTCCAGCCTGAGTTCGGACGCGCAGGCCGTCCTGGCCAAACTGCCCCGCTGAGTCCCCGAAAACATGCCGGTCGCGGGTTTTTCGACCCGCGACCGGTGTTTTAATGGTGGAGCCAATCGGGCTTGAACCGACGACCTCTTGCATGCCATGCAAGCGCTCTACCAACTGAGCTATGGCCCCTGAAAGGGAACATTGAGGAAAGAGGGGCGCAGATGACGGTCAACGCTTTTTTCCCCGCCCGCCAAGTCTCGCGTTGCCAACGGGCCAGCCCGGGATTGCCCTTTCCACGTGGAAGACAACCAGGAGCAGGAGCCGGTCCCGCCGCCCGAGAAGAAAGGCGGGCTGCGCATCGAGAAGGACCGCATCGAGACCCTCCCGGTGGGCGCCTGGGACGGCCCCGTGGAGCTGATCGAATCGGAGCGTGACGCCGAACGGGCCGTGTCCTCGCTGCTCGGGGAGCGCGTGCTCGGCTTCGACACGGAGACCAAGCCCTCCTATGCGCGCGGCGAATACAACCTTCCGTCCATCCTCCAGCTCGCCGGTGAGACCAGGATCTTCATCTTCCGGCTGGACCACTGCGGCGGCATCCCGCCGGCCTTCCCCCTGCTCTGCAATGAGCGCCAGGCCAAGGTCGGCGTCGCGGTGCGCGACGACGTCCGCAACCTCCGGGCGCGCGCGCCCTTCGACGAACGCGCCTTCATCGACATCTCGGACCACACGAAGCGGGCCGGCATCGAGAACACGGGCCTGCGCGCGCTGGCCGCGCACTACCTCGGACTGCAGATGAAGAAGTCCAAGAAGATCCAGACGTCCAACTGGGCCCGCCCGCTCGACGAACGTCAGATTCACTACGCCGCCAATGACGCGTGGTTCAGCCGCGAACTCTACCTGAAGCTCGAGAGGGACGGCCTCATCCCCCGCTTCGGATGAATCTGGAAGTCCGCCGAGCGGCCGAGGCTCTGGGGCTGGATACGACGCGACGGCACATCTTCCTCTGTTGCCGGCCCTCAGGGCAGGCCTGCTGCGGCGGCGAAGTCGCCGCCAAGTCCTGGGAGCATCTGAAGTCCCGTCTGAAGCAGCTGGGACTCGCGGACCAGGGCGGCATCCAGCGCACCAAGGCCGACTGTCTGCGGGTTTGCGCCGGAGGTCCGGTGGCCGTGGTCTATCCGGAGGGAGTCTGGTACGGACGATGCACGCCGGAGAACCTGGACAGAATCATCGAAGAGCACCTGAAGGGCGGCAAGGTGGTGACCGATCTTCAGATCGCGGGGCCGACCTCACTTTAAACCGGCACCTTCATACAGTCAGGGACGATTCGGGGCAGGGAAACGATGCCGGCTGCACGTAATAGCCGAGAGGCTGATGCAAAAGCACGGTATTTTTAGCCATTTAAACGAATTAATCACCTGATTGATAACTACTTACGCTATTAAAAAACGGGCATTATCTATAATCTAAACGAAACTAAATGGCATTGAAAAAAGTCGGTTAAGATTAAAATTAAGCATGCTATGATTAAAATAATGCAATCCATCCTCGCCATCGCCGCCGTCATTCTGGTCGGCTGCGCCCACAGCACGAAAGTCAACACGACGGGAACCATCAATCGATCCCAACTGCAAGGCCGCAGTTTCACGATCCAAGGCAGTTCGGCGGCCGCCAGCCGCATCTCCGACGGTTTGAAGGCCGCCGGAATGAAACCTGGTACGGGCGGGCAATCTGACTTCGTCATCACGGTCTCGCACGAGGATCGCAGGACTGTCCAAAGGTCTCACACCGGCGGCAAGACAGGCGTGTCCTACGATCGCTTGTCAGGAGAATCCATCCTGGTGCTGAGCGTGGCGCGTTCTTCTTCGCCGGGAATCCCGGTCTTCACGGCGACGGCCGAAGGAGGCGACGCTGAAAGCCTGGCCGAGTCCGCCATCGCCGCGATCCGAGGCTGACTGAAACCGCCGCCCGCTCCCGTCCCTCCGCCTCAAAGGCTGGCGGGCTCAGGGAGCGGGCGGTTTCTTTTCGCGGCCCGTAAGCCACGAAGAGCCGTCTCAAGGCACCGGCTTGCAGGTCCGGGGCCTTCCCTCCGCGGCAGGCTTGTACCACTCCTCACCGGACTCCTCGATGCACACTTTGCCGCCGGTCCGGGCATGGTTCTGGGACCAGCTCTGGATGGCCTCGAAGGCGGCGTGGTCGATGTAATCCACCGCGAGGTCGACCTCGACGGCGGAGCCGGCCGGCAGCCTGGAGAGTTCGGCGCTGAGCGAGGGCACGGTCGCGAACGTGAGCGTGCCTCGTATCTGGACGACCTTGATGCCATCCCGTTCAGTCACCGAAACCTGGCATTGGGAGAGCCTGCGGATGGCGAAGAAGACCGAGACGGCCACGCCCAGACCGACGCCGGCCAGAAGATTGACGCAGGTCACGCCGAGGACGGTGACCCAGTAGGTGCGGACCTCGTTGTGCACGGTCAGGTCCCGGATGTGGTGGAAATTGACGAGATTCACGCCCACGTGGACGAGCAGTCCCGCCAGCACGGCGAGGGGGATCGCCTCGATGTAGGCGGCGAGGAAAAGCACGCTGAGGACGACCCAGACGCCATGGAAGACCGCGGACCAGCGGCTGACGGCGCCCGCCGCGATGTTGGCGGAGGACCGCACGATGACGCCGGTGATGGGCAGGCCGCCGAGCAAGCCTGAGACGACGTTGCCCGCGCCCTGGGCGGAGAGTTCCTTGTCCAGGTCGCAGCGAGCGCCCGAATGCAGCTTGTCGGTCGCCACGGCGCAAAGAAGCGATTCCACGCTGGCGATGACGGCCAAGGTGAGCACGGCCACGATGAAGACGCCCCAGTCAGCCGGAAGCTTCAGCTGGGTGAACGCCAGCGCGTCGGGCAGGTCGACGCGCTTCACGTCCATCTTGGCGAGAAGCGACACGGCCGTCCCGACGAGCACGGCGACGAGCGCGCCGGGCACGGCGCGGACCGAGGCCCAGGGGACGCGCTTCCAAAGGACGAGGATGGCGATGGTGACAGCGCCGAGGACGGCGGCCTCCCCGTCCGTCGCCCCGAGCTTCGCGGGCAACGCGATGAGATTGCGGAGCGGGGAGCTGTCGGGCGACCCGCCGAGCATGACGTGGAGCTGGGCCAGGGCGATGGAGATGCCGATGCCGGCCAGCATGCCGTGGACGACGGAAGGGGCGATCAGCAGGGCTCCGCGTGCGACCTTGAACCAGCCCATGAGGAGCTGGACGGCGCCCGCGCAGGCGGTGGCGACGCACATCACCTCCCAGCCGAGCTGCTGCACCAGCCCGAAGACGACGACGGTCAGTCCGGCGGCGGGGCCGGAAACCTGGAGGGGAGCCCCCGCCAGCAATCCCGTCACGATGCCGCCCGCGGCCGCGCCGATGAGTCCGGCGATGATCGGAGCCCCCGAGGCCAGGGCGATCCCCAATGAAAGAGGCACCGCGACGAGGAAGACGACGATCGAGGCGGGGAGGTCTTTGCGAGGGGTCATGGAGCGCTTCCCCCGACAAAATGCAGGGGCGGCGGATGTCAACGCCTACCGCCATCCGAGACCAGAAAGAGCCGCCTTCGTCAGAAGACCGTCACAGGCTCATTTCAGGGCCTTCTCGATGTCGGCCCGCAGCTTGGCGTCATCCGGCTCCACGCCCGAGTCATAGCGGGCGATCAGCCTGCCGTCAGAGCCGATGAGAAACTTGCCGAAATTCCAGGACACGGGACCAGGCTGACCTGACTCTTTCGAAGTAAGGGCCTCGAAGAGCGGGTGGGCGTCGCCTTTGATCCGCACTTTGCTGAACATCGGGAAGGTCACCTTGAACCGGGTGGAGCAGAAACGACGGATCTCCCTCTCATCACCAGGCTCCTGTCCGCCGAAATCGTTGCAGGGGAAGCCTGCCACGACGAGGCCCTTGTCTTTAAAGGCCTCATGGAGGTCCTGCAGGCCGGCATACTGTCTGGTGTAGCCGCATGCGCTGGCGACATTCACCACCAGCACGGCCTTGGGCTTGCCCGCTCCAAGCGTGGTCTCCTTGCCGTCGATGTCTTTCACGGGGATGCGGAGCAGGTCAGGGGCCGCGGACAGGGAGGTCATGATGAGAAGCAGGGCGAAAAGACGCATGGCTAACCAGTAGGGGCGGGCAGGCCTGAATCAAGAGGTCGGGGATGATTTGAGGGCGGAGAAGGCCAGCAGGAGCCATCCAGCGATGAGCATCGTCCCCCCGACGGGCGTAACCGCTCCCATCCAGCGCGGGCCGCCCAGGGCCATGGCGTAGAGGGTGCCCGAGAAAATCAGCGCCCCAGCTAACCACAGCCGGGCCGGCCATGCCGAGGAAGATCCGACCGCCCCTATGGCAACGGCATGGATCAGCAGGTAGAAAGTGGCCGTCTCCCACCAGCCGGAGGCCGGCGGGAGGGCGGATAGCCTCTCCTTGAGCCCGTGGGCGCCGAAGGCTCCCAGCCCCACGGCTGCGGCGCCCAGGAGCCCCGACAGCAGGAAGCGGTAGGCCATCTCAGGCCCCGGCGTCGGCGGCGGGCTTCTTCTGGGTGAAGGTCAGCCCCTTCTCTCCCACGCCCACGATGACCGGCTCATCCTTGTGGAAGTCGCCGCGCAGCATGGCCTCGGCCAGCGGGTCCTCGAGATGACGCTCGACGGCCCGGCGGAGCGGACGGGCGCCGTACTTCTCATCCCAACCGTTGTCGACGAGGTAGACGCGGGCCGGCTCGGACACGACGAGCTTGATGCCGAGGTCGAGCAGGCGCTTGGCCACCTTGGCGACCTCGATGTCGACGATCTTTGACATGTGCTCCTTGGCGAGCTGCTGGAAGATGACGATGTCCGTGAGCCGGTTGAGGAACTCGGGTTTGAAGGCACGCTTGGTCTCATCCATGATGCGCTCCTTGAGCTTCTCGTAGTCTCGGGTGGCGTCCGCGTTGCCGAACCCGAGCGAGCTGTTGCGCTGGAGCATGTCGGCGCCCACGTTCGAGGTCAGGATCATGATGGTGTTACGGAAGTCGACCGTGCGGCCGAGGGAGTCCGTCAGACGGCCGTCCTCAAGGGCCTGGAGGAGCAGCTGCACGACGTCGGGGTGCGCCTTCTCAATCTCGTCGAAGAGCACGACGGAATACGGCTTGCGGCGCACGGCTTCGGTGAGCTGGCCGCCTTCGTCGTGTCCGACGTAGCCAGGAGGCGAGCCGATGAGGCGGGAGACGGTGAACTTCTCCATGTACTCGGACATGTCGATCTGGATGACCGCGTCCTGCTCGCCGAACATGAGCTGGGCGAGCGATCGGGCGAGCAGGGTCTTGCCGACACCGGTGGGTCCGAGAAACAGGAAGGAGCCGATTGGGCGGCGGGGGTCCTTGAGGTCGGCACGGGAACGGCGGAGGGCGCGGGCCACCACCTCGCAGGCGCGGTCCTGTCCGATGACGGAGGCTTGGAGGTCCTTCTCGAGCGCAAGGAGCTTCTGGGACTCCTTCTTCTCCATGCGGCCGACGGGCACGCCGGTCCAGTCTGCGACGACGTGGAGCATCTCGTCCTCGCCTACCTTGACGCGCTTCTCGTCGCGCTTCTTGCGCCACTCCTCGAGCATCTTCTCGCGGCGGGCGCGGAGCTTCTTCTCCTGGTCGCGCAGGTTGGCGGCGTCCTCGAACTTCTGGTTGCGGGAGGCCTCCTCCTTCTCCCGGACCACGCGGTCGACCTCAGCCTGGGCGGCGTCGAACTCGGGCGGGAGATTGAGCGAACGGATGCGCGCCCGGGCGCCCGCCTCGTCCATCACGTCGATGGCCTTGTCGGGCAGGTGGCGGGAGGTCACGTAGCGGTGAGAGAGGCGGACGGCGGCCTCGATGGCGGCGTCGCTGTACTCGCACTTGTGGTGGTCCTCGTACTTCTGGCGGATGCCCTTGAGGATGAGGATGGCGTCTTCCGGCGTGGGGTCGTCGACCTTCACGGACTGGAAGCGGCGCTCGAGGGCGGCGTCCTTCTCGATGTGTTTGCGGTATTCGGAGAGCGTGGTGGCGCCGACACACTGGATTTCGCCGCGCGACAGAGCCGGCTTGAGGATGTTGGACGCGTCCATGGCGCCTTCGGCGGCACCGGCGCCCACGATGGTGTGCATCTCGTCGATGAAGAGGATGACGTTCTTGGCTCGGCGGATCTCGTCCATCACGCCCTTGATACGCTCCTCGAACTGGCCGCGGTACTTGGTGCCGGCGACCATGAGGGCGAGGTCAAGGGTGATGACCTTGCGGTCGAGAAGGATTTCGGGCACCACACCCGCGACAATCTCCTGAGCCAGGCCCTCGACGATGGCGGTCTTGCCGACGCCGGCCTCGCCGATGAGCACGGGATTGTTCTTGGTGCGGCGGCACAGGATCTGCACGACGCGACGGATCTCCTCCTTGCGTCCGATGACGGGGTCGAGCTCGCCCGCGCGGGCCAGCTCAGTCAGGTCACGCCCGAAGGTCTTGAGCAGGGACAGCCTTTCGCCCCTGCCGGGCCGGCCGCCTTCCTCGGATTTGCGTGCCGGAGGTTCCTCGCCCTGTTCCGATTCGCCCGAAGACTCGCCTTCGGCCCCCTTGGACTCCGAGTCGCCGGAAGCGGAAGGGTCGATATCGGAAAGGATCTCCTTGCGGCAGCGCTCGAGGTCGACCTCCAGCTGCTGGAGCACGCGGGCCGCGACGCCTTCGCCCTCCTTGAGCAGGCCGAGCAGGATGTGCTCCGTACCCACGTAACCGTGGCCGAGATTGCGAGCCTCGGTCGCCGCGTGCGCGAAGACTTTGTTTACCCGAGGCGTGAGGGGGATGGATTCGGGGCTCTTCGCTTCATTGGGTCCCTCCCCGACCTGCTTCTCGACAGCGGCGCGGACGGTCTTGAGGTCCAGCCCCATGCGACCAAGGACGTTCACGGCGACGCCCTCGCCGAGCTTGATCAGCCCGAGGAGGATGTGCTCCGTGCCGACATAGTTGTGATTGAACCGGCGGGCCTCGGCGCGGGCCAGCTCGATCACCTTGCGGGCCCGAGGCGTGAAGTTCTTGTTGTTTTCTTTGTCCATGAGCGTCTGGATCAGATGTAGCAGGAACTATGCCCGAGGTTGCGGCAGGTTCAAGCGCGACCCCCTGATACGCCAGCCGGTGCGGCTTTTCCCTTTGCCAGCCCCGTACGGTCCCTGTTTGCTCACGTTCACCAAGATGGGCACCAGCATGAAGGAGGCCGCCGAGGCCCTTAAGTCAGTCTTAAGTGCGCTTAAAGGACGCAAAGCCGCCGTATTGGGGCACATGCGGCCTGACGGGGATTGCATCGGCTCCCAGGTGGCCCTTTGCCGCATGCTTCATGCCGAGGGGGTGGACGCCGTCTGCGTCAATCGGGACCGCGTGCCGACCAATCTGGAGGCTTATGCGGAGGGCGTGACCTTCATTAAAGGAGCCGATTACCGGGAAGCGGACCGGCTGGCCGTCGCAGTGGACTGTGCCGATGCGTCCCGCATCGGGACGGAACTGCTCACCCGGTTCCCCGCGGGCATCCTGGGCAACGTGGACCACCACGCCTCCAACCCCTCCTACGGCACCTACAACGCCGTGGTGAAGGATGCGGCCGCAACGTGCCATGTGCTGGCGGCCTGCGCTGAGATTCTCGGCCTCAAGGTGGATGCCGCGACGGCCAAGGCGCTCCACCTCGGAATCCTCACCGACACGGGGCGCTTCTCCTACGCCAGCGTGACCCCCGAGCTGCTCGAGCTGACCGCCCGGCTGCTTCGTCTCGGCGCAAACCCGTCGGAGGCCAACTTCAGGGTGTTCGAGCAGGAGACACGCGGGAAGCTGGCCCTCACGCAGCGCTTCCTGTCCTCGTTGCGCTTCCATGACGGCGGCCGGATCTGCTCCGGCGAAATCCGGCAGGCCGACTACGCCGCGACCGGCACCACCAAGGAGGACAAGGAGGGGCTGGTCGAATTCCCCCGGTCCGTGGAGGGCGTCGAGGTCGCCGTGCTCCTTGAGGAAGGCGCCGACGGCGTCCGCGGCAGCCTGCGGGGCCGGGATTCCCGGCTGCGGCTTGACCTGCTGGCCGCCAAGCTCAACGGCGGCGGACACGTGCTGGCCGCGGGCTTCAACATGCTCGGATGCAGCATCGACCGCGACGGTGACCGGATCATCGACACGGTCGTCAGGCACGTCCGCGAACATTCCGCCAGATGAACGTGACGGAGAACGGGCCTAACGGCGTGCTCCTCGTGGACAAGCCCCGGGGCTGCACCTCCCATGACGTGGTGGACAGCGTGCGCAGGCTCTACGGCACGCGCAGGGTGGGTCATGCGGGCACGCTGGATCCGATGGCGACCGGACTCCTGATCGTCCTGGTGGGAAGGGCCACCAAGGCTTCGGACCTCCTGATGGCCCAGGATAAGGAGTATCTGGGCGAGGCAACGTTGGGCACGGTCACGGACACGCAGGACGCCGAAGGCAGGGCCGTCGAGACCAACGCGGTCCCGACGCTGACGGAGGACCGGGTCCGCGAAGCCATGGCGACGATGGTCGGAGACCAGTCCCAGGTGCCGCCGATGCACTCGGCGAAGAAGATCGGCGGGCGGAAGCTTTACGACCTCGCGCGCAAAGGGGTCGAAGTCGCCCGCGAGTCGCGGCCGATCACGATTACGGAGTTCGAGCTGCTCTCCTGGAAAAGTCCGCAGATTAACTTCCGGGTCCGCTGCAGCAAGGGCACGTATGTGCGCACGCTGGCCCACGACCTCGGTCGGCGGCTCGGCCCCGGGGCGCACCTCTCCATGCTGCGCCGGACCAGATCCGGCCGGATTGACGTGGCCGAAGCCGCCTCACTGCAGGCGCTCGGCGCGTTGGACGGGACCGGCCTGCGCTCCCGCCTCGTCAGCCCGGAACGGCTGCTTTCTCCTTCATGAGCCGGCAAGGGCTGCACCTCGCGCTGGGCGCCTTCGACGGCGTGCACCTCGGCCATCGGGCGGTGGTGCGCTCCGCACGCGACGCGGCGTCCGCCGAGGCCGGCGTGGCGGGAGCGCTGACCTACGACCCTCATCCGAGCCGGCTGCTGCGCCCGGAGAGCCCCACGCCGGCCATCCTCAAGGCGGGTCAGAACGAGGAGCGGCTGCTCGAGGCGGGCGCGGACTTCGTCCACCGCCAGGCCTTCGACGCTGAGCACGCCGCCATCGAGGCGGCGGACTTCCCCGCCTGGCTGCGCAAGACCTTCCCCGCCCTGCGCTCGGTCCACGTCGGAGAAAATTTCCGCTACGGACGCGGCCGGGGCGGCGACGTCGGCACCCTCGTCGCGCAAGGACGGGACCTGGGCATCGAAGTCAGGCCGGTGCCCGCGGTGCGCCTGGCCGACGAGGCCGTCAGCAGCTCGCGGATCCGGCAATGCCTCGCCGCCGGCGAACTTGAACTGGCGAACGCGATGCTGCTCCGGCCCTACGAGGCCGAGGGCACGGTCATCGAAGGCCGGAAGATCGGACGCACCATCGGTTTCCCAACGGTCAACCTAGCCTGGGAGCCAGAATTGCGACCGGCCTTCGGCGTCTATGCGGTCGAGCTGGTCTTCCGCGGCGAGGCCCTGCCCGCCGTGGCGAACTACGGCCTGCGCCCGACCGTCGAGAGCGGACCAGTCACCCCGTTGCTCGAAACCCACGTGCTGCGTGGCACCGCGCCGACGACCGGTGACGCGCTTCGCGTCCGCTGGATCCGACGTCTTCGTCCCGAGCGGAAATTCGCCGACCTGACCGCGCTGCAGGCGCAGATCGCGCAGGACTCTGCACAAGCCCGACAGGCGCTCGGCTTGCTCGGCTAGGCTTAGGACTTGGCGTTCAGCCGGCCCCGGGACCGGAAGAACAGGACGTTCCACAGGACCAGGCCTGAGAGGTCGAGGAGCGGGAAAGCAGGTCCGTCCCGCCGTTGAGCTTCACGATGAACCAGCCGAGGACGGCGAGGACGTCGGCGAGGAGCATCAGCCGAACGGCTTGGTTCGAACGGAGGAAGGTTTCCATGGTCAGATGGCTTGGGCGAACTTCCTGATAATGCCGCCGAAGGCGCCGTTCGAGAAGAAAACGACGCAGCGCGGGGACTTGTCCGCCTTCACGAGAGCGGTGAGTTCGGTGAGCAAGGCGTCGTTCGAAGCCGGGGCGAAACCCTTCTTCCCGGCGGCGGTGATCGCGGCGACGACGCCGGCGCTGTCGAAACGCTCTTCACCCAGCTTTTCCGCCCGATGAGGCGGAGCCAGGAACACCTCGTCGGCCTGCTTGAGGGCCTCGCGGAAGCCTTCCTGCATCACCTTGCGGGCGGCGGTGTTGCTGCGGGGCTCGAAGCAGGCGACGAGGCGATGTTGCGGGTAGCGGGCGCGCAGGGATTCCAGCGTCAGGTCGAGCGCGGTCGGGTGGTGGCCGAAGTCCTCGATCACCGTCAAGTCGGGTCGGTCGACAAGCACCTGCTGGCGGCGCAGCACGCCTTGGAAGGAATCAAGCGCCGCGAGCTTCAGCTTGGTCGGATCCCGGGCATCGAGCAGGAGGCCAGCGGAGACCGCCGCCATGGCGGCGTTGCGGGCGTTGAATAGACCCGAGAGGGCCCACTTCACCCTGCCCCATTCCCGACCCTTCCATAGGAGCGTGAACGAAGAGCCCGCGGGGGACTCCTCAAAATCCCGGATGACGGCGTCGTTAGCCGAGCCCGTGCCCACGCGGACAACCGGGGCCCAGGCGACGTTCTTCACCAACCCGAGGACGTTGGCGTCGTCACCGCTCGCGACGATCGCCCCGTCGCGCGGCACGATACGGATCACATGGGAGAAGGTGCGCAGGACGTCATCCAGGTCCCGGAAGATGTCGGCATGGTCGAACTCGCAGTTGTTGATGGCGAGGACGCGGGGCAGGTACTGGATGAACTTGCTGCGCTTGTCGAAGAACGCCGTGTCATATTCGTCGCCCTCGATGACGAAAGGGCCGCCGCTCCGGCCAGGATGGCAGGAGTCGGGCAGATCGCGGGGCACGCCCCCTACCAGCCAGCCCGGTTCGGCGCCACAAGCGCGGAGGAGCACGGCAGCCATGCACGTCGTGGTGGTCTTGCCGTGCGTCCCGGCCACGACCAGGTTGCGTCGGTCGTTGAGGAGACGGGTGCGCAGCAGCTCGGGCAGCGAGACGTAGGCCTGGGTGCGCTTCTCCAGCAGCCACTCGACCTCAGGGTGTCCGCGGGAGGCGACGTTGCCGACCACGACGAGGTCCGGGGCGAGACGTTCGAGCCTGGCCGCGTCCCAGCCCTCGAGGATCTCCACGCCGGTCGAGCGCAGGTGGTCCGACATCGGAGGGTAGGCTCCGACGTCGGAGCCCGTCACTTCGTGCCCAAGGGCGCGCATCAGCAGGGCGGCATTGCCCATGGCGGTGCCGCAGACACCCATGAAGTAGATGCGCATGACCCGAACTAAAGAACCCTCGGGCCTGGGAGCGAGCCGACAAATCGCCGAACGAGAAGGGGCCGGCGAACGCCAGCCCCCGTTTCCCGTCCGAGGAAGGTCCTCAGGCCGCCTTGCCCAGGTCTCCCAGGTCGGTGCCGTGGGGATGATTGCGCCTCTCCTTTTCCAGCCGATGACGGCGGCGGAGCTGGCGGTCGACCTTGTCGACGAGGATATCGATGGACTTGTAGAGGTCATCGGACTCCTCGCGGACGACGATATCCGGGCCGGGCACCTCGAGCTTGATCTGCGCGCCGAACTCCCGGCTGCGGTCCCGGCTGCGGGAATGGATGAGCTCGACGTACACGCGGACGATCCGCGAGTTGTGGCGCAGCAGCCTTTCGACCTTGGCGCACACGGTTTCCTTCAGGGCGCCCGTGAGGTCCATGTGGACTCCGGACACCAATATCTGGGCCTTGTTCATGCGGGTTGTGTTGATGGTCTCGGCGATCCAATCTGCATCCATGCCCACACCATCTGCCGTCACGGCCTTCATCCGGACTTTCTCCTGCGCAATCGTCACGGGCGGTTCTTCGGGCATCGGACGCGCGATTGTTTCGCGCATCCGTGAGCGTGCACCGGAACTGCCTGTCTTCAACCTGTCCCGCACCCCGCCGACGGGCGCCGGAATCCACCGCAACCTGACTCATGTAACCTGCGACCTCACGCAACCCGCTGCCGTCGAGGAGGTTGTCCGCAGATTAAAGGGACTAATGCCCGGCGAAGGGCGGATGCTACTCATTAATAACAGCGGATTCGGATCCTACGGCGAGTTTCCATCGCCCGGGCTGGCGAGGAACCTTGAGATGATCGACCTCAACGTGAGGGCAGTCGTCCAGCTGACCGGCCTGCTCTGGCCCGCGTTGCGGTCACGCGGCGGGATGGTCGTGAACGTCGCCTCGCTGGCCGGCTACCAGCCGACACCGCTGATGACCACTTACGCCGCGACGAAAGCCTTCGTGCTCAACTGGAGCGTCGCCCTCGACGCGGAGGCGCGCGCGCACGGCATCCGTTGCGTGGCGATCTGCCCCGGCCCGGTGTCGACCAACTTCTTCAAGGCCGCCGGCTTTGATGCGCCGATCGTCGCGGGCGGGCAGACGGCGGAGGCATGCGCCGAGGAGACGCTTGCGGCCATGGCCGCGGAGGCGCCCGAACGGGTCACGGGGCTGCGGAACCGCCTGTTGAGCGTGATCTCCGCGCGACTGCCCAAGCCATGGGCCGCAGCCGTCGGCCTGAGGATGATCCGCCGTCTGCGGCTGGATCGGCTGCTGAAGCGTCAGGACTGACGGACGCCGTCCAGCAACTCGCGCGCGTGCGCCAGCGCCACCTTGCTGGCCCGGTCGCCGAGCATGCGGGCGAGCTCGGACTCGCGCTCCTTGCGGCGTCCGTGGACGGCGTCGATGGCGACAGCCGTCGAGCGTGCGTCCTGCGTCTTGGTCACGACCAGATGGGCGTGGCCTAAGGCGGCCACCTGAGGGAGATGGGTGACGCAGAAGACCTGATGCCCTCCGCCGAGGGCGGCGAGTTCGCGCCCGACCTGGGCGCCGATCTCTCCGCCCACGTTGGCGTCGACCTCATCGAAGACCAGCACCGGCGTGCGGTCGACCGCGGCGAGCACGGTCTTGAGCGCGAGCATGACGCGGGCCGCTTCGCCGCTGGACGCGATCTGGTCGAGCGGGAGCAGGTCCTGCCCGGCGTTCGGACAGAAAAGGAAGCGCACGGCGTCGGCGCCGTCGGGACCAAGTTCGGAAGCGGCGACGTCGACCCGGAGGTCGGCCCTCTTGAAGCCGAGCGAGCCCAGCATCTTGCGGGCGGCTGACGCGAGCTTGTCCGCGGCCTTGGTACGCGCGGTTCGCAGGACCTCGGCCTGGGAGCGCAAGGCCTTCTCAACCTTGGCCGCCTCGGCGCGCAGGGAGGCGACGCGGGCCTCGACGTCGCCCTGCGAGGCCAAACGCAGGCGCAGCGATTCACGCCGTTCGCGCACGCCTTCGGCGGAGGGCCCATGCTTGCGACGCAGCTCAAGCCAGAGATTCATGCGGCCCTCGAGGTCGGCCGCCCCCTCCTCATCCACCGAAAGCCCGCGGGCGAGCCTGGAGAAATCGGCGCGCACGTCGTCGGCCTCGGCGGCTAGCGAACGCAGCCGGTCGCTGAGCGGCCCGGCCTCGGGATCGATGCGGGCCGCGTCCTCCGCGGCCTTGAGCAGCCTGGGCAGGACTTCACCCAGGCCGTCCGAGCCCAGACCGGCGTCAAGCTGTGCGAGCAGCGCGTAAAGCTCCTGGGCGCGGGAGGAGCGGGCGTGGTCCCTCTCAAGCCTGGCCACGGCGTCGTCAGACAGGTCCAGCGAATCCATCCGCTCGAGCTGCGACCGCAGGAAGGCCTCCTCGTCCTCCGAGAGCCGCTCGGCGCCCGCAGACTCCTCCGCATCGCGCAGCAGGGCCTGCCTGCGACGCCAGCCCGCGCAATATTCCTCCAGCCGGGCTCCGAGTCCCGCGTGAAGGTCGAGCATCTCGAGCTGCGTGTCAGGACGCATGAGTTTCTGAGGCTCACCCGGCCCGTGGAAGTCGACCCAAAGCCCGCCCAGCCGCTGCAGCTGGGCGAGCGTCGCCGAGCCTCCGTTGACGGCAATCCGCCCGGCCCGGGAGGCGTGCACCGAGCGCTTGAGGATGAGCAGCCCGTCATCGCAGGGCGGAAGGTCCAGCTCGGAGAGCAGCGCGGCGAAACGCAGATCCTCGCCGCATTCGAGCTCCGCCTCGACCACGCACTCCTCGGCGCCCTTACGGACGATGGTCTTGGGCGCGCGGTTGCCGGCCAGCAAGGAGAGAGCGCCCAGCAGCACGGACTTGCCGGCGCCCGTCTCGCCGGTGACCACTGTGAAGCCGGGGCCGAGCACAAGTTCGGCCCGGCCCATCAGGGCGAGGTCACGGATGAGCAGTCTTCGGATCATGCGGAGGGGCGGTCTCCGAAGAGGGCGGAGCCGACGCGGAGGCAAGTGGAACCCGCCGCGACCGCGGACTCAAGGTCTCCGCTCATGCCCATGGAAAGTTCGGGCAGCGGGAGCCCAGACCGGTCCGCCAGTCGGTCACGGCAAAGGCGAAGTTCGTTAAAAGTGCGGTCGGCGGCGGCCGGATCCTCCGAGAGGGGTGCCACCGCCATCAGGCCCATGACCCGGAGCGACTGGCGGGCGAGAGCGGCCTCCAGCACGGCGGGGGCCTCCTCGAGCTCGCACCCGAACTTGGCCGGATCCCTGCCCGAATTGACCTGGATGAGCACCTCGCGGACTAGACCGAGCTCCTCGGCGATGCGTCCCAGCCGTCCGGCGAGTTCGGCTGAGTCGACCGATTGGATCACGTCGAAGATCTGGAGGGCGGCCTTGGCCTTGTTGGATTGAAGGTGGCCGATCAGCTCCCAACGGAGGTCAGGCGGGCAGAGCGGTCTCTTCAGGGCGGCCTCCTGAACCCGATTCTCGCCCACCGCGAGGAAGCCGAAAGAGCGGGTCATCGTGGCGCTTTCGGCCGGATGCGTCTTGGTGACCGGCAGCACGCGGACGGAGGCGGGATTCCGACCGGCGGCCGCGCAGGCCGCACGGATCCGACCCCGGAGCGCGTCCAGTCGGCTTTTGAACTCTTCCGGAGTCGGCATTCTCCGACAACAGGGGAGCATAACCCCTTCGGAGTCAACGCGCCGGAAAACCCGAGCCGCCCTGCGATTAGTCAAACTGCACTTGAAAGATCCACCCATAAGTTTAGTTAATCATAGATCCATTTTGCCGCATGCACATCGAGAACCTGAAAATCTTCCGCGACCTAGTGGACAATGAGAGCTTCTCCAAGGCCGCCAAGCTGAACGACATCACGCAGTCGGCCGTCAGCCAGCAGCTCCGGTCGATGGAGAAGCACTTCAACGTGCTGATTGTGGACCGCAGCCAGAAGCAGTTCCGGCTCACCCGCGAGGGACGCAGCCTGTATGAGGCGGCCAAGGACATCCTCAACCGCTACGAACAGGTCCTCAGCGAGATGCAGGAGATGCGGAAGGTTGTCAGCGGCACCGTGCACGTCTCCACCATCGTCTCGATTGGCCTGCACGAGCTCCCGCCGCATGTGAGGAGCTTCATGCAGGAGTTCCCGCACGTGAACGTACGCGTGGAGTATCGTCGGTCCAACCTGGTCTACGAGGACGTGGTCTCGAACGCCGTGGACTTCGGGCTGGTGGCCTTCCCCCAGAAGACGCGGCAAGTCGAGATCATCCCGCTGATGGAGGACCAGCTGGTGGGTATCTGCTCGCCGAGGCACAAGCTTGCCGGCAAACGAGAGATTGACCTCGCGGACCTGCAGGGATGCAAGTTCATCGGCTTTGACCAGGACATCCCGACGCGCAAGGCGCTGGACCAGTTCTTCCGCGAACAGCGCATCGAGCTCGAGCCATCCATGGAGTTCGACAACATCGAGACCCTGAAGCGCGCCGTCGAGGTGGACGCCGGCGTAGCGCTGGTGCCCGAGGGCACGATTCGTCAGGAGGTCGAGCAGGGCACGCTCGTGATGCTCCGGCTGCGCGACCGCAGGGTCGCCCGACCGCTCGCCGTGCTCCATCGCAAGGGACGGGTGCTGACGCCGGCCATGAAGCGCTTCCTGGCCCACCTGCTCAACAGCGCGGGCGGCAAGGCTCAGGGCTGATTGGTGGCGCCGCGGCCGGCCCTCAGGGACAGCGCAAAGGAGGGCAAGGCCGAGGCCCACAGCCAGCCCAAGCCCTGCCAGAGCAGCGCCTCGTGGTCGGGCGAACGCAGGGCCGTTCCGGCCAGACCCCACCACAGGAAGGCTCCCAGGAGGGGCTCCCAGGCCTTGCGCAGCACCGCACGGGAGAGGGACCATCCTCCAGCCAGGGCCGCGCAGAGTCCCGAAGCGGTGGAGGGTCCTAGGGCATCCCGAGCAAAGCATGCGTAGAGGACGAAGCCGGCCGCGACCGCGAAGGCAAGCAACACGGCCCCAGCGAGCCGGCGCGTGACTGGAATCATGGAGAGGGGCATGCGGTTGGCGCGCAGGTAGAGACCGGTGGCGAGGGCCGCCATGGTCAGCGAAAGGCTCCAGACATAGGCAAGTCCGGAGACTGGGATGGCGTAGGTCGCGATGGCCCACTGGGCCAGTAGGCACTTCGCGAGGATGAGGGACCAGAGAGCCCCGAGCCTGTCCAGCACGCGGGTCTCGCGGTAGGCGCGCTCGACCGAGAGCGCCAGTTCGGCGCCGCCGCCGGGAGGCAGGGATGCGAGCGGCGCGGCCACGTCCTCAGGAGAGCCAGAGCCGCAGGCTGTGGATTGCGTCGGCCACCTTGGCCGGAACCTCGCGCTCCCAACCCTTGTCGTCCCGACGGATCCGCTCGGCCAAGGTGCGCGGCTGGCAGGACATCGCCGCCATGTCGGCGCCGTCAAGCGGGACTAGGAAGCCGTTGTTGAGCAGGTGGCGGTAGAGCCCGTCCACCGTGGGCCGCATCTGGAGGTCGCCCGCGGTGACCACGGAATCCTCCGCCACGCTGTAGCTTTCGGCGAAACAGACACGGCAGGCGATGGGGTCGCTGATGAGCCGGCGGAGCTGGTCGCCACGCATGGGGTAGACGAGGATGCGGACGCCGTCCTTGAAGAGCCGTCCGCAGGCTTCCAGCACCCCTCCCTGGAGGTGCTGGTAATGCTCGGGGTCGAAGAGGTCGACGAGGTTGTTCATGCCGGCCACGAGGGTGATGGTCCCCGCGGTGTGGAGACGGAAATAGGCCGGCAGGCGATACCAGCCGCGGTGGCGGGTGACCAGCAGATGCCGTCCCGTCAGGCCGACGAGGCGGATGCGGTCGATGACCTCCGACTCCGGGTTGGGATCGGCCCCGATGCACATCTCGAAAAGCGGCAAGGTGGCACCGGAATCGTCGACCGCCCGACGGCTGGCGCACTCGAGCATGTCCACGTTAACCAGGGAGACGGGGCGGAAGGTGCCGCGCGCCACGACCACGGAACGGTGGTGGAAAGCCTCGCTGGGAACCTGAGGCTGGCCCTCCGGCCCGAAGAGCACCGCGTCCGTGAGTCCCAGCCGAACGAGACGCAGGGCGGCGACGCGGTTGTCGAACTGTGCGAAGGCGGGTCCGGTGAAGCGGGCGTACTCCACCTCGACGCGTCCGGCCCCGACCGCCTCGATGAGCGAGAGAAGGAAGCCGTCCAGGTCGCCACGCGCATGCAAGGCGGAGTGCAGCAGGTTGACCCCGACCGCGCCGAGGGCGTCCTGCTGACGACCGGCGTCCTTGTCCCAGAGACGCAGGTGGAGGATCACCTCGCTGGGCTCGGCGCCGGGACGGTCCTGGAAGCGGACGCCGATCCAGGAATGCCCCTGCCCTTTCCCGTCGTGCGGCGTGGTGGCGACCGTGTCGGCGAACGCGAAGAAGCGGGTGGTCGCGCCACGGTCGGCGGCGAGCCGGTCGACGAGCAGCTGGTATTCGTGACCCAGCATCTGCTCAAGCCGCTCACGGGAGACGTAACGCTTGGGGTGCCCGTAGATGGCGTCACTGATGCGCATGTCGTAAGCCGACATGCTCTTGGCCACGGTGCCGGAGGCGCCGCCGGCCTTAAAGAAATGGCGGACGACCTCCTGCCCCGCCCCAATCTCGGCAAAGGCTCCGTAAGCCGACCGATCGAGATTGATGGCCAGAGCCTTGCGGGCTACCGCCGCTGAAAGGTCTTCTCCCGACTGGTCCATGACTAAAAAGTTAGGCCGGAAGCCCGCAGAAACAAGCGGAAGGAGGTGTCAAAAGTCACTTCAGGCTGGCGAAAACAGACCACGGCGGCACCCTTTTCGTCAACCACAGCACCATGAAGGAATTCCTGCGCAATCTGGCGGCGTCCACCCTCGGCACGGTCCTGGCGGGCCTAATCCTCGCCTTCGGAGCGACCGTGCTCCTCGTGGCGATGGCGAGCTCCGCCGGCTCCCAAACCGAACTCCCCGTGCACGTCAGGCCGAAGTCGATGCTCGTGATCGGCGGCGGCCTGCGCGTGACCGACACGCCCGAGTTCGGCGAGCCTTCCCTGGGGACGCTGCTCTCCGGCGGAGAGGGCCCCAGGGTCGACCTGCTACGCGCGCTCGAGGCGGTGGACATGGCCGCCAAAGACCCAGCCATTGCGGGAATCCTCTTCGCGGGCGAACTCGACGCCGGACTCGCCCAGGCGTCGGAACTCCGCGCGGCCGTGGCGGAATTCGCGAAGTCGGGCAAACCGGTCATCGCATGGGTCGAGAACGGCTCGCAATCTCAATACTACCTCGCGAGCGTGGCCAAGCCGCTCTACGTCCACAAGGCGGGCGAAATCCAGCTCAGCGGCCTGGCCTCCTTCGGGCCATACTTCGGATCGAGCCTGGAGAAGGCGGGCATCGGCGTGCAGGTGACGCGGGTGGGCAAGTACAAGTCCGCGGTCGAGCCATTCATCGCTTCCGCGATGAGCGCAGCCTCAAGGGAGCAGGAGACCGCGCTGCTGCGCAGCGCGTGGTCCCGCATCCTGGCCGAGGTCGCCGCTTCGCGCGGCATCGCGGCAGCCGCCATGGTGCGGACCGTGGACTCGGGCGGAGTCTTTTCCGCGGAGCGCGCGGTGGACCTGAGGCTCGCAGACGAGGCCCTGCACCGTGACGAACTCGTCGCGAAGGTCATCGAAGCCGGGGCGGCCGCCGCCGACGACGGCACTTCCTTCCGTCAGATCTCACTCGGACGTTACGCCCGCAAGGTGCGGCTGCCCACGCAGGGCGAACGCATCGCGGTCGTGTATGCCGAAGGCGACATCGTCGACGGCTGGGGCGACCCGTCCAGCGCCGGCGGGGACCGCGTCGCGCACCACCTCAGGCAGCTGCGGGCGGATTCCGAGGTCAAGGCCGTCGTGCTGCGGGTGAACAGTCCCGGCGGGTCGGCCTTCGCCAGCGACGTCGTGGCCCGCGAGGTCGCCCTGCTGCGCGCCAAGGGCGTGCCCGTCGTCGCCTCGCTCGGCGACGTGGCGGCGAGCGGCGGCTATTACATCGCCGCGCGGGCCGACACGGTCGTCGCCGACCGCCTCACCATCACCGGCTCGATCGGCGTCTTCGGACTCCACTTCAATTACGGCGGGCTGGCGGAAAAGGTCGGCCTCGGCACCGACGGCGTGAAGATCGGCGCCTACGCGGACCTGCTCTCCTCCCACCGTCCGGCCACGCCGCAGGAGATGGCGGTGGTCCAGACGCTGGTGGACGGGGTCTACGAGGACTTCCTCGGGGTCGTGGCCGAAGGACGCAAGATGAAGCGTGACGCGGTCCATGCGGTGGCCCAGGGACGCGTCTGGCTCGCCCCCGACGCCAAGCAGGCTGGGTTGGTCGACGCTTTCGGCGGACTCAGGGCGTCCATCGCGGCGGCACGCAAGCTGGCGAAGCTCGACCGTGCGGAGATCGTCCAGGTGCCCCGGCTGCACGAGGGTCGTCAGAATCTGCTGGAACAGCTGCTGTCCGACGACGAGGAGGATCCCGTGTTCACTCGCGGGGCCGACGCCGACCCCTTGCGGAACCTCCTCCGATTGAACGCAACCCTGCTTAGGACCTTTCGCAGTCTCAATGATCCCAAGGGCGTCTACCTCAGGGGGCCCGGCCGGATCGAGTCGCGCTGAACCCCGGGTCAGGGCTTGCGCGGCATCTGCGCCTTGGCCTGAGGCATCCAGGCCCTGAGGTTGGCGATGCGCGTGCTGTCCGAAGGGTGCGTGGAAAGGAACTCGGGGGTCTTGCTGCCCCCCTTGGCGGCGAAGCGGGTCCAGAAGGCGGGCGCAGCCTCCGGATTGTATCCCGCCCGGGCCATGAAGAACAGCCCGAGCTTGTCGGACTCGGATTCGTGGGCCCGGCTGTAAGGCAGCATCACGCCCACTTGGGCGACGGCCGGCAGGGCCACCATCCAGGCGTTGCGCGTGCTCTCGGACTTGTTGCGCGTAGCCTGGTCGGCGATGATGACCGAGGCGGTCATCATCATGGCTTGGGAGACGCGCTCCGCGCCATGGCGGCAGAGGACGTGGGCCACTTCGTGTCCCAGGATGACCGCAATGTCGTCATCCGTCGGCGTGAAGGCGAACATACCCGTGTTGAAGCCGATCTTGCCTCCGGGCATGGCGAAGGCGTTGGGAGCCTTGTCGTCGATGATTGCGAACTCCCAGCGGGCGGCGGGCGGCAGTACCCCGGCGCGATCGTCAGGACGGGCGGCGGCCACGACCTTGAGGCCGATCTCACGGATCTTGGCCAGACGGGGGTCGCCGGGGGCCTTCTTCATCTTGGAGAACTCCCCGGCGGCGAGGGCGGAGATCTCCTTGTCGCTGACCAAGATGAGCTGGGACCGGCCGGAGACGGGCACGGTCTCGCAACCGGAGACGAAGGCCACGGCGGCGGCGAACAGCAGGGCGAGGCGGCGGCGCATGGGGAAGGAGGTCAGCGGGCGCGCCCTTGGTCCGGGGCGTCGACGTAATACTTGCGGTAGGAGGCGTCGTAGCTGTCGGTGTAGACCGAGGCCATGCGGAGCGACATGCGGTTGAGCACCACGCCCAGCAGCGGAGCGCCCGCCTCGCGGAGACGGGCCAGGCAGGAGACGGCGCTCCGGAGGCTGACGAGGTTATACCTCACCACGTAGATGACACCTTCCACCTTAGGGATGAGATGCAGGGCGTCGGAGACGGCGCCGACGGGGGGCGAGTCGATGAAGACCCGGTCGTATTTCGAACGGAGGTCGTCGAGCAGCTCGGAGAACCTCGGATGATTGATGACCTGGGTCGGATTGCGACAGCTTACGCCGACGGGGAGGACGTCAAGGCCGGGAACGACGTCGCGCACAATCGCCTCATCGAGCGTCATCTCGCCGTTGAACCAGCGGCTAAGGCCGCCGTCGCCGGCGAACCCGAGCGACGGCCCGACGTTGGGAAGGCGGAGGTCGGCGTCGATGACGAGGACCCTTTCGGCGTGCTGCGAGAAGAGCAGCGCTAGGTTGGAGGTGACGAAGGTCTTGCCCTCGCTGGGGCGGGTCGAGGTGATCAGGAAGACGCGGCCGCCGGAACTGGCGGGACCGATCTTCAACGAGGAGTAAAGGGCGCGCACCGCCTCCGTGGCCATCCGGTCCTTGTCCTGACGCGCAAGCAGCGCCCGGTCGGGGCCCGCGGTCTTGGAGATCTTTGGGATCGTGCCGAGCAGGGGAAGTCCGAGTCCGCCCTCGACGTCACGGGCCGACTTGATGCGGTCGTCGAAAGTGCCGAGCAGCAAGGCGAGCCCGAGGCCGAGCGCCAGGCCGACGCCCATTCCGACGAGCCCGCTCATGTAGTAGTTCTTGTTGATGGGCTTGTCCGCCACAGAGGGGAGGTCGAGGATGCGGATGGAGGTGCTGACGCCGCTGGAGCTAGAGCGGAGCTTGGCCTCCTCGTAGCTGAGCTTGAGCTTGGCGAGGAAATCCTCGGAGCCGCGGATGTCCTTGTCGACCCGTTCGAGCTCCACGCTGGCGGCTTGGAGCCGGGAGATCTCATCCTCCTTGGCGGCAAGGTTCTTCAGGATGGCCTCGAGGCGGGCGCGGGCGTTCTGAAGCGAGGCGTCAAGCCGCGCGACCGAGAGGACGACGACATCGTCGAGCTCACGACGGGTCTGGTCGAGCTGGGTGCGGCTAAGCACGAGGGCAGGGTGCTGGTCGGTGTACTTCTTCTCCATCGCAGCCACGGCGACTCGGAGGTCAGTCAGCTTGACCCAGAGGGCGCTGACGCGCTCGTCCGTGCGGACCTGGACGATTTCGGCGACGTCCTTGCCGGCGGCACGCTGGGCGGCGACGTTGCGTACGACGATGTCGCTCTCATCGATCTGCTTGCGCACTTCCTCGCGGTCCTTGACCAGCACGGACCGCTCGGCGGTGAGCGTGCCGGTGTCCTTGGCAATCGCGAGGAGCTTCTGGCTTCGGATGAGCTCGTTCTTCTGCTCGTACAGCCTGCGCACCTTGTCCTCGAGGGATTCGATCTCGATGCGCGCGCGCTCGACCAGCGGGTTGGCGATGGTGAGACGCTCGTCCTCGCTGTTCTTCTGGATGGCCTCGCAGAACAGACGAGCGACGTAGCGGGCCAGGTCGCGGTCGCGGTGGGTGAACTCGACGTTGACGACCAACGTCTGTCGCTGGGGGGTGATGCCGCGCTGGAGGGCGAAGACTTCCTGCTCGGTGAGCGGCCCGCTGAAGATGTTCCCGGCCTGGTAGGGCTCGATCACCTGCTTCTTCTCGGCGGCGGTCAGCCGACGGGAGACGCCCTCGATGATGGCCGAACTGCGCATCGACTCGACAGCGGTGAAGAAGTCATCGCTGGAGAGGATTTTGAGGCTGTCCTCGACGCTGGAATTCTGTCCGGCGATGGTGGGAGCGAGACGGAAGACCCTGAGCCGGCCGGTGGCCCGGTACTCCGGCATGGTGCTGTAGGTGCTAAACAACGACGCGGCCATGCCGACCAGGGTGAGGAGCAGGATCCACCAGGCGTGCTCCCGCAGCATGACGAGGTAGGCCGTGACGGGGATGCCCGCCTTGCCCTGCTGGCCGTAATTGCCGTAGCCCTGCCCGTAACCCTGCCCGTAGCCCTGCCCGTAGCCCTGCCCGTAGCCGGCTCCGTAGCCTCCATAGCCGCCGTAGGAACGGTAGTCCTGCTCCCTGCGTGGATTGGGCTCGAACCGGGGCTGACCGGACTGCTGTTCAGGCTTATCCATCTTCAGATGCGACTGTCATCGACGTAGATTTGGTCCTCGTCCTCCAGCACGAAATCAGGTTCGTCGCCGGAATCAATCTTGCGCATGTCCTTGCTGATGACCTGCACGACGCCGTCGCGGATGCGCTTCACGGCGACGTCGGAACGCCGGCCGCGGGGGAGGATGCCTCCCGCCATGGAGAGCGCCCGGCCGAGCGTGAGCTCCTCTTCGGGGGGGATGGCGACGGGCCCGGGCTTGCTGACGTAGCCGGACACGTAGACCCGGCGCTCCGCATAGCTGGCGATGGAGAGGATGACCTGCGGCTCCTTGAAGTATCGGCGGAAGAGTCGGGCGAGCTCCTCCTGGGATTCGGTGACCGTGCGTCCGGCGAGCGGGACGAGCTGTTTGAGGAACGGGATGTCGACGGTGCCGTCGGGGTTGATGCGCCGCTCGATGAGGGTGTCGGGCTCGTTGATCACCTGGATGCGCACGGAGTCACGGGCCCGGAGACGGTAGGTCCCCTTCCCTTCCGCCCTCCGGGGCGCGGGCTCGGCGGTCGCAGGGACGCCGGGCGCACCGGTCGGGGCGGGCTCGACGGCGGCAGCGGGCGGGCGCGCGGGCTCGGCCGCACCGCCGCCGATCCTGAGCACGTCTTCGGAGTTGGGATCGGGAAAGTCGAACTCACTGGCCCGACGGGGGGCGCAGCCCGAGAAGAACAGGGCCGTCAGCAGAGACAGGACGATGTTCCTCGAATGGGACCGCATGGTGGATCGCGGGCGCCTCCCGGCGCCCTGTTACGTTCTCAGTAACGGAAGGCCGCCGACAGCGTCAGGGTGTTGGAACTGAAGTTGCCCGCGGCGTTGTTGGCGATGCGGGACTCGGTGAAGTTGTAGCCCGCGTTGAAAGTCAGGTTGGAATTGTAACGGAAATCCGCGCCCAGCGTATACACCATCGTGCTGACGGCCGTGAGCGTTCCGGCGTTGAGGGCGTCGGTCTCGTTGCGGGTGACGGACAGGTTGAGCGTGAGCCCCTCGCCCGCGTTCATGTTCATGCCGTAGGTGTAGGCCGTCGTGTCATTCTGGCCGCCGGTGGAGGAGGCGGTGACGTCACGGGAGAGCGTGAGGTTGTGGCTCAGCTTGTCGGTGAGGACATGGTTGAGCGTGACGGACCAGGAGGCCACGCCGTCCGAGGCCGCGCCCTCGTTCTGGAAATCAAGCCAGCCGAGGCGGGCGGTGGCGTTCAGCTTGCCGGATTCGGTCAGCTGACCGCGGGTCGTGAGACCGTAGAAGTCCTTGTTCAGGCGTCCGGGAAGGGCGGCGCGCGCCGCACCGGAGGAGTCAAAGTAGGGCGCGGCGGAATAGTCGGTCTGCTCGCGCTGGTAACGGAGGCCGAACCAGAGCTTCTCGAAGGCTTGGTACTCGATGTCGACCGGCACGGAGACGGCGTCCGTCTCGGTGAGAGCATTGGTATTGAAGGTCTGCAGGGCTCCGTTGACAACGGTGGTGGGGTCCTTGTAGTGGTTGTAAGCGCGCGAGACGCCGACGCCGAGCTGGACCTTCTCGGAGAGACGATAGTCAGCTTCGAGCAAGTGGCTGTAGTTGACCTGACGGAGCAGATTCGTCCCGATGACGGCGCCGGTGATGCCCTGCTGCGCGAGATCGTCGTTACGGGCGGTCTCGCGGTAGGAGGAGTCGAGGGCGAGCGTCAGGGGGCCGCCGGTGGAGAACCGGACCTTGCCCGACAGTAAATCCCGCTCGTCATTGAGATTACTGAGGCTGGAATCGGTGAACTGGACGAAGCCCCGTCGTGCGAGCAGGATGACCTCGAAGCCAGTTTCACGGCCGTACTCAAGGGTGATACCCGGGCTGACGGTAAAGAAGGTGGCCGAAGTGGCGACAGCCTGGGAGTAGAGGTTGTCCGTGGTCTCGACCGCAAGGGAGGAGTCCGTGAAAATGTCCAGGTCGTCACCGATCTGGAAGAGTGGCGAGGTCGGCAACCAGGACACCGCGGCGGAGGCGGAGGCGGCGAGGGTGAGGGCGGAAGCCGCGATCAGGAATCGGGACATGGCTGGGTCAGGGGTTGGACTCTTAGGGATAGCCCTGACGGGCTGGGGCTTCAACCCCCAAAAGACCCCGGGAAAGAAAAAACCCCGCCTCCGGTCAGGGAGACGGGGCTTGAGACGTCCTCAGGCCTTCTGCCCTGCGGGGAAGACGCGGATACGACGGTAGGCCGGCAGACCCGTTCCGGCAGGCACCAGGTGGCCCATGATAACGTTCTCCTTGAAGCCCGTGAGCAGGTCCTTCTTCGCCATGGTGGCGGCGTCGGTGAGGACGCGCGTCGTCTCCTGGAAGGACGCGGCGGAGATGAAGGATTCAGTCTCCAGGGAGGCCTTGGTGATGCCGAGCAGGATGGGCTCCGATTCGGCGATCTGTCCCCCGCGCTCGCTGATGGAACGGTTCACGCGGGTCAGGACGGTACGGTCGACCTGTTCGCCCCAGAGATAGTCGGAATCGCCAGGCTCGGTAATGCGCACCTTGCGGAGCATCCGGGCCACGATGATCTCGATGTGCTTGTCGTTGATGACGACGCCCTGGGTGCGGTAGACCTTCTGGATCTCATTGATCAGGTAGTCCTGCACGCGGGACTGCCCGAGGATGTCGAGGATGTCATGCGGGTCGACGGCACCCTCGGTGAGCACCTGGCCCTGCTTCACCTTCTCGCCAGCGGAAACGACGATGTGACGGCCATGGGGGATGAGGTGCTCCTCCTCCCGACCGACCGAATCCTTGATGACGAGACGCTTCTTGCCGCGGACGGAGGCTCCGACCTCGATGGCGCCGTCGATCTTGGCGATCTCGGCGGCGTCCTTGGGCGGACGGGCCTCGAACAGCTCGGAGATGCGGGGCAGGCCGGCCGTGATGTCCTGGGTCTTGGCGGCCTGACGCGGGATGCGGGCCAGCTTCGAACCGCGTTCCACGACGTCGCCTTCGTCGACCGTGACTCGGGCGCCGGCCGGGATGGCGAAGCTGCAGACATCGGTGCCGTCCGGAGCGGCCACGACGACCCTGGGGTCCTGCTCGTCGGAGTGTTCGGTCACGTACTTGAAGAACGCACCGCTGGAGGGGTCGCGCTCCTCGATGTAAGTCACGCCGAGCGTCATGTCGCTGAGCCTGACGCGTCCTTCATGGGTCGAGATGATGTCGGAGTGGTTCTTGTCCCACTTTGCAATCATGGTGCCCTTCTCGATTTTCCTGCCGTCGCGGACCAGCAGGACGGACCCCGTCTTGATGGGATACTCCTCGAGCTTCTGTCCGGCTTCGCCGATAATCTGGATCAGGCCCGTGCCGTTGATGGCCACACCGCCGCCGTCAATCTCGACGTGGTTGATGTCGACGTAGACGACCTTGCCCGCGGAACGGGAGGTGTAGGACGGGTCCTTGAGGGTGGAGGCGACGCCGCCGATGTGGAACGTGCGCATCGTCAGCTGCGTGCCGGGCTCGCCGATTGACTGGGCGGCGATGATTCCGACCGCGGTGCCGCGCTCGACCATGCGTCCGGTGGACGGGTCGAGGCCGTAGGCCGTGGGCGGGATCGAGTTCACGTTCATGTGCGTGAGGGGCGAGAGCACCTTGACGCGCTCGATGCCGCCAACGGACTCGATGCGCTTGGCGGCTTCCTCGGTGATGAGCTCACCGGCCTTGGCCAGAACCTCGGAGGGGTTGTTGGGGTTCGTGACGTCCTCAGAGGGGCAGCGTCCGACGATGCGCTCGGCGAGCGACACGAGCAGTTCGTCGCCTTCGTAGATGGCAGCCTTGAAGACGCCGTTGGGGAGCCTGACCGCGACGCGGTCGACGCCCGCGTCACGCAGACGTCCGATGAGCTCCTCGGTGAGGACGGCCTCGGCCTTGGCGAGGGCGCGGGCGCCCGCGGACGGGATGACGTCCTCGGACAGGTGGCGGCCGAGCGCCGCGTCGGAGAGCACGACGACCTCGGAAGCGGGGGCATGGTCGGCCGCGTCGGTGACGATTACGTCCATGGCCACGTCGCAGAGCTTGCGGGTCATGTAGCCGGCGTCGGCGGTCTTGAGCGCCGTGTCGGAGAGGCCCTTGCGGGCGCCGTGGGTGGAGACGAAGTATTCGAGCACCGAGAGCCCCTCGCGGAAGGACGAGAGGATGGGACGCTCGATAATCTCGCCGGAGGGCTTGGCCATGAGGCCGCGGGCGCCGCAGAGCTGCTTCACCTGGGCCTTGTTACCGCGGGCGCCGGAGTCCATGAGGACGTGCACCGGGTTGATGAGCATACGGCGAGGGTGACGCGGGTCGCCCTTGCGGGCGCCGGCGACCTTGGCCGACTCGGAGAGAGTCTTGTAGACCGACTGCGCGACGGCGTCGGTGGCCTTGGACCAAGTGTCCACGACCTTGCCGCGGCGCTCCTGTTCGGTGATGGTGCCCTGCTCGTTCTGACGCTGAAACTCGCGCACGCTGGCGGCGGCCTCGCGTACGATGCCGTCCTTCTCCTTGGGGTAAATCATGTCGCTGACCCCGATGGAGATCCCCGCCTTGGTGGCGACGCGGAAGCCGGTCTCCTTGAGGGCGTCGAGCACGGGAATGGAGGCCTCGCGGCCGCAGTGCTTGTAGGTGTTGAGGATGAGGTCTCCGAGCTGTCCCTTCTTCACGACGGCGTTCACGAAGCCGAGCTCCGCAGGCCAGATGGTGCTGAAGATGATGCGGCCGACGGTCGTGAGGATGGTCCGCGACACCTTGTCGCCGTAGACGGTGTCACGGCCGCGGTCGGGGTTGCTGTAACGCACCCAGTCGTGGAAGTGCAGCGCGCCCTCGGCTTCGGCGTAGATCGCCTCCGAGACGGTGGTGATGACCGGCAGGCGGTCCTCGGCGGCGGGACGGCCCGCGGGTTCGAGGGTCAGGTAGTAGGCGCCGAGCACGATGTCCTGGGACGGCGTGAGGATCGGCTTGCCGCTCGAGGGCGAGAAGATGTTGTTCGTGGACATCATCAGGAGCTTACACTCCATGATGGCCTCGAGGGAGAGCGGCACGTGGACCGCCATCTGGTCGCCGTCGAAGTCCGCGTTGTAGGCCGTGCAAACCAGCGGATGGAGACGGATGGCGTCGCCCTCGATGAGGATGGGCTCGAAGGCCTGGATCGACAGACGGTGGAGGGTCGGGGCGCGGTTGAGGAAGACCGGATGGCCCTTGGTGACCTCCTCGAGGATGTCCCAGACTTCGGGCTTCTTCTGCTCGATGTACTTGCGGGCGCCGCGGACGGTGTGCGCGAAGCCCAGCTCCTTGAGGCGTCGGATGATGAAGGGCTCAAAGAGCACGAGGGCCATCTTCTTGGGCAGGCCGCACTGGTTGAGCCTGAGCTCCGGTCCGATGACGATGACGGAGCGGCCGGAGTAGTCGACGCGCTTGCCAAGCAGGTTCTGGCGGAAGCGGCCGTGCTTCCCCTTGAGCATGTCGGAGATAGACTTGAGCTGACGATCGCGGTCCTTGACCGGCTTGCCGTGGCGGCCGTTGTCAAGCAGCGCGTCGACGGCCTCCTGGAGCATGCGCATCTCATTGTGGATGATGACGTCGGGCGTCTTCATCTGGATGAGCTGCTTCAGGCGGTTGTTGCGGTTGATGACGCGACGGTAGAGGTCGTTCAGGTCCGAAGTGGCGAAGCGACCTCCTTCGAGCGGGACGAGCGGACGGAGGTCGGGCGGGATGACCGGAAGCACCGTGAGCACCATGTGCTCGGGGCGCTTCCTGGACTCGATGAAGCCCTGGATGATTTTCATCCGGCGGGCGATCTTCTTCTTGATCTGCTTGGAACGGGTGGAGCGCAGCTGGTCGCGCAGGTTGGCCACGGTGGAGGGCAGGTCCATCTTGCGGAGGAGCTGCTGGAGGGCCTCCGCGCCCATGCGCGCCTTGAAGGCGTCGGGGCCGTGGAGTTCGACGGCCTGCCGGTAGGCCTCCTCGTCAAGGAGCTGCTTATCCTCGAGGCCGGTCTGACCAGGGTCGACGACCAGGTACTTCTGGTAGTAGATGACTTGCTCGAGCTGGCGGGTGGTCATGTCGAGCATCAGCGAGAGCCGGCTCGGCATACTCTTGAGGAACCAGATGTGGGAGACGGGGATGGCCAGACGGATGTAGCCCATGCGCTCCCGGCGGACGCGGGACACGGTGACCTCGACGCCGCACTTGTCGCAGACAACGTCCTTGTACTTCACCTTCTTGTACTTTCCGCAGTAGCACTCGTAGTCGCGGACGGGCCCGAAGATGCGCTGGCAGAAGAGGCCGTTGGGCTCAGGCTTGAAGGAGCGGTAGTTGATGGTCTCGGGGCTCTTGACCTCCTTGAGGCCCTTCACCTTGCGGGTGCCGTGCTCGTCGAACTCGTCGAGGAACTGCTCGCCGGTCCATCCGACGATCTCCTCGGGCGAGGCGATCGAGATGGCGACGAAGTCAAAGGATTGCTCCTTGGCCTCGCTCTGAGTGAACTCGGGGGTGGTATCCGGTTGAATCATGTCGGTAAGGGTGGGAGGTTCAGTTGCGTTCGGCGGCGCCGCTGCCGAGGCGGACGTCCAGGCAGAGGGCCTGCATCTCCTTCATCAGGACGTTGAAGGACTGCGGGGTGCCGCTGGTCAAGGTGTTGTCGCCCTTCACGAGCTGCTCGTAGATTTTGGTGCGTCCGGCGACGTCGTCGGACTTCACCGTGAGCAGCTCCTGCAGGGTGTAGGCGGCGCCGTAGGCCTCGAGGGCCCAGACCTCCATCTCGCCGAAGCGCTGGCCGCCGTACTGGGCCTTACCGCCGAGGGGCTGCTGGGTGATAAGGCTGTAAGGGCCGGTGGCGCGGGCGTGGATCTTGTCCGCGACGAGGTGGTTCAGTTTCATCATGTAGATGTAGCCGACGACGACGTCCTGGTCGAAGGCCTCGCCGGTGTGCCCGTTGATGAGCATCGCCTTGCCCGTCTCAGGGAGGCCGGCCTCCTTGAGGTAGTCGCGAATCTGCTTCTCGGGGATGCCGTCGAAGATGGGGGTGGCGACCTTCACGCCGAGCTTGGAGCAGGCCCAGCCCAGGTGCGTCTCGAGGACCTGCCCGACGTTCATGCGCGAGGGCACGCCGAGGGGGTTGAGGCAGATGTCGACGGGGGTTCCGTCGGAGAGGTAGGGCATGTCCTCCACGGGCACGATGCGGGCGACAACGCCCTTGTTGCCATGGCGGCCGGCCATCTTGTCGCCGACCTGGATCTTGCGCTTGGTGGCGACGTAGACCTTGACGTTCTTGATGGCGCCTCCCTCGTCGACGCCCTGCTCGATCGCCTCGACCTTGCGGGAGCGCTCGTTTTCGAGCTCGTCGAACTTGCGGTGGTAGCCGTCCACGATCTGCCGAATCTTCTGCTTCACCGGCGAGTCATTCATGTCGATGTTGCGCGACACGGAGGCCAGGCGGCGGAGGAGGGTCTTGGTGATCTTGCGGTTGGCGGGGATGATGGCCTCGCCGGTCTCCGAATTCTTGACGTCGAGGGGGATCTTCTCGCCGAGCAGGATGTTGGAGAGCGACTCGGTCATCTCGTCACGGAGACGGGAGTCGGCGGTGCGGCACTCCTCGTTGACCTTCTTGAGGGCGCGGCGCTGGTCGTTGGGCGAGAGGCGTCCGTCGTCCTTGTCGGTACGGGAGGAGACCTTCACGTCCATGATGATGCCGGAGATGCCGGAGGGCACGCGCAGGGAAGTGTCCTTCACGTCACGGGCCTTCTCGCCAAAGATGGCCCGGAGGAGCTTCTCCTCGGGCGCGAGGTCGCCCTCGCTCTTGGGCGTGATCTTGCCGACGAGGATGTCGTCGGGCTTCACCTCGGCGCCGATGCGGATGACGCCGTCGCGGTTGAGGTTGCGGAGGGCCTCCTCGCCGAGGTTGGGGATGTCGCGGGTAATCTGCTCGGGCCCGAGCTTGGTGTCACGGGCGGTGACCTCGAACTCCTCGATGTGGACGGACGTGAAGACGTCGTCCTTCAGCAGGCGCTCGGAGAGCAGGATGGCGTCTTCGAAGTTGTAGCCGTTCCAGGGCATGAAGCCGACCAGGACGTTGCGTCCGAGGGCCAGCTCGCCCTTGTCGGTGGCGGCGCCGTCGGCGATGATGTCGCCGGCCTTGACCTTGTCGCCGCGACGCACCAGCGGACGCTGGTTGAAGCAGGTGGAAGAGTTGGTCTTGAGGAACTTGCGGAGGTCGTAGACGTGCACGCCCTTCGCGGGGTCGCCCTTGAACTTCTTGTTCTCGAACTGGGCGGGCGAGATTTCGCCGTCCTTGTTCACGACGATGCGACGGGAATCGGCCGCGGCAACGATGCCGGGGGCCTCGGCCACGATGACGGTCTTGGAATCGATGGCGACGCGGCGCTCAAGGCCGGTGCCGACGTACGGAGCCTCGGTGACCACGAGGGGCACACCCTGGCGCTGCATGTTCGAGCCCATGAGCGCGCGGTTAGCGTCGTCATGCTCGAGGAAGGGGATGAGCGCGGCCGCGACGGAGACGACCTGCTGGGGGGAGACGTCCATGTAGTCGACGTCCTCGGGGTCGACCTCGAGGATGTCGTCGCGGTAGCGGACCGTGACCTTGCCCTTGAGCCGGCCGGCATCATCGAGCTCGGAGTTGGCCTGGGCGACCTTGAACTTCTCCTCTTGGTCGGCGGTCATGAACTCCACCTGGCTGGAGACCTTGCCGCGCACCACCTTACGGTAGGGAGCCTCGATGAAGCCGAACTCGTTGATACGGGAGTAGGTGGAGAGCGAGTTGATGAGGCCGATGTTGGGCCCCTCGGGCGTCTCAATTGGGCAGATGCGCCCGTAATGGGAGGGGTGGACGTCGCGCACCTCGAAGCCGGCGCGGTCGCGGTTGAGGCCGCCGGGTCCGAGCGCCGACAGACGACGCTTGTGCGTGAGTTCGGCCAGCGGATTGATCTGGTCCATCAGCTGCGAGAGCTGGCTGCGGGCGAAGAACTCGCGGATGGCGTTGCCGAAGGGCTTGGGGTTGACCAGCTTCTGAGGGGTGATCGAGTCGACGCTCTGGTCGTACTCGTTGATGCGGGCCTTGACGGTCTTGATGACGTTCTTGAGTCCGGAACGGCACTGGTTGGCGAGAAGTTCACCGACGTTACGCACGCGGCGCGAGCCGAGGTGGTCGATGTCGTCGATGTTGCCGTCCTTGGTGCGCAGCTTGCAGAGCAGCTTGGTGGCCTCGACGATGTCCTCGGGGGTGATGGTGCGGGTGTCCATGCCGACCCGCAGGCCGAGGCGCTGGTTGAGCTTGTAGCGGCCGACGCGTCCGAGGTCGTAGCGCAAGGGATCCTGGAAGAGGCGCTGCATGTGGGCGCGGGCGCCCTTGACGTTGACAGGCTCGCCCGGACGGAGCTTGCGGAAGATCTCCTTGAGGGCCTCCTCCTCGTTGCGGACGGCGCCGATGTCCTTGCGCAGCGAGAGGATGATGGCGCCATCGTCGAAGGCGGTGTCGAACACGCCGAACTTCTGCTTGGGCAGCTGGCGGTGGATCTCCTTGAGCGTGTCACGACTCAGCTTGTCGTACTGCTTGGCGACGACTTTGCCCGTCTCGACGTCGACGATGGGGTCGGCGTAGACGAGCTGGGACAGCTGCTCGGGCTCGAGGTCCAGGGCCGCCTTGGCGGTCAGGTCCCTGTGCTGGTAGAAGAGGGCGAGGATGTCCTTGTCGTCCTTGTAGCCGAAGGCGCGGAGGAGGGTGGTGACGAGGAACTTGCGGCGGCGGCGGCGGCGGTCGAGGTAGACCCAGAGGAGGTCGTTCTGGTCGAACTGGACCTCGATCCAGGTGCCACGGTCGGGAATGATGCGGAAGGCGTGCAGCACCTTGCCGCTGGTGTGGGCGGACTCCTCAAAGCAGATGCCGGGGCTGCGGTGCAGCTGGGAGACCACGACGCGCTCGGCGCCGTTCACGATGAAGGAGCCACGGTCGGTGATCATGGGCACCTCGCCCATGAGGATCTCCTCGTCCTTGAAGGACTGCCTCTCGCGGAGACGCAGCTTCAGCATGACGGAGATGGCGTAGGTCGTGCCCTCGCGGATGCACTCGAGCTCGGTCGACTTGGGCATCTGGAGCCCGTACTCGAGGTACTCCAGGCGGAAGTTGCCGTTGTTGCTCTCGACCGGGAAGGCTTCACGGAAGACGGCCTCGAGGCCGAGGTTCTTGCGGGCGGGCGCCGAGGCGGCTTCGAGCTGCAAGAACTCGTTGAACGAGAAGATCTGGTTCTCGATCAGGTTGGGCGGCGGGATGACTTCACGGAGACGGCCGAAGTTTTTGCGCTCTTGGGGCATGATGTTGGAAGGTGGGCTCGGAAGGGCTGGTGAAGGTGGCTGGTTGGTTGGCCCAGATTTTTAAAGCGGCAGGGCGCCGCGGGGGGAAGAAAGGCGGGGAGGGCTGCGCGTGCGCTGCGCCTCCCCGCCTGAAAGCGGGGACGCGTGGTATTACTTGACCTCGACCTCGGCGCCGGCGGCCTTGAGCTTGGCCTCAATGTCCTTGGCCTCGTCCTTGGTGACGCCCTCCTTGACGGGCTTGGGCGCGCCGTCGACGAGGTCCTTGGCCTCCTTGAGTCCGAGCCCGGTGATGGCGCGGACTTCCTTGATGACGTTGATCGGACTGGCTCCCTTGGCCTTGAGGATGACGTCGAAGGCGGTCTTCTCCTCGGCGGCGGCGGCACCTCCGGCAGCTCCGCCGGCGGCGACGACGGCGACCGGAGCGGCGGCGGAAACGCCCCACTTGGCCTCGAGGTCCTTCACGAGGGCGGCGACTTCGAGCACGCTCTGGGCGCTCAGCCATTCGACGACCTGTTCCTTGGTGATGTTGCTCATGTTGGTATGGTTCCTTGAACGGTTAGCGTCCGGGGAGGACAATTGAGGGCGAGAGGCCCCTAACCGGGATTCGTTGGATGTTGTGTGTGTTTGGGTTTGGGTTCCCTCCGCCTCGGGACCGCCCACTTGGACGGCCTCCGGCGGAGAAAGGGGTCAGGCCGCGGAGGCCTCCTTCTTGGCCTTCGCGTCCAGGACGCGCACGAAGGACGCGGCGGGCTGGGTGAGGAGGGAGAGGAGCTGGGCGCGGATGCCGTCCAGGGAGGGCAGCTTGGAGAGCGCCTCGATCTCGGACTTGGAGAGGAACTTGGCGTCGAGCACGCCGGCCTTCACGTCGAGCTTGGAGAAATCCTTGAAGAAGCTGACGAGGACCTTGGCGACGCCGCTGGGGTTCTTGCCGCCGGTCACGAGGGCGGTGTGCCCGCTCAGGTGGGCGGAGAGGTCGGGCAGGTTCGCCTGCTTCGCGGCGATGTTCAGGATGCTGTTCTTCACGACATGGTATTCGGCGCCGTGGGCGCGGAGCTGGTCGCGCACGGAGGCGGAGTCCTGGACGGTGACGCCGGTGAAGTTGGCGAGGAGGAGGTAGTTCGAGGAGGCCAGCTGGGCGGCCACTTCTTCGACGAGATATTGCTTTTCAGCGCGCATGGTTGGGATGGTTTCGGGTTGTGCGGTTCAGGCGGCCACGACGGCGGAGAAGGGCTTGAGGTCTACGCCGACGCCGGGGCTCATGCTGGCGCTGATGGTGATGGAGCGGATGAATCGTCCGCCGGCGAAACCGGCGGGCTGGGCCTTCACGAGGGCGGCGAGGGCGGCCTGGGCATTCTCCGCCAGCTGCTGGGAGGAGAACGACTTCTTGCCGATTACGATTACGACGCTGCCGGTCTTATCCATTTTGAACTCAACGCGGCCCGCCTTGACTTCCTTGATGGTCCGGGCGAGGTCGTCGGACACAGTGCCAGACTTGGGGTTGGGCATCAGTCCCTTGGGGCCGAGCACGCGGGCGACCTGACGGACGTCCTTCATCGCGCTGGTGGTGGAGATGGCGACATCGAAATCGAGGAAGCCCCCGTTGACCTTGGCAATCAGGTCGGCAAGGCCGGCGTAATCGGCGCCGGCGGCTAGGGCCGCGGCGGGATTCTCGGTGAAGGCGAGTACCTTGATTTTCTTGCCCGACCCGTTCGGGAGGGAGACGGTGCCGCGCACCATCTGGTCGGACTGCTTGGGATCCACGCCCAGGAAGGCGGAGATCTCGACGGTCTCGTCGAACTTGGCGGCCGGCATCTTCTTGAGGATGTCGACGGCCTGCGGGACTTCGTACTTGGCCTTCAGGTCGGCGACCTGGAGGGCGGCGCGGTAGCGCTTGCTGGGGTTCTTGCTCATAGCGACTTTTGGTCTCCTGCTTCGTGCAGTGGTTGGCGGTTTGGGTTGGGAAAGGCGGGACTCAGCCGATAACCTCTATGCCCATGGAACGGGCGGTGCCGGCGATCATGCGCGCGGCGTTGTCGGGGTTGACGGCGTTGAGGTCCTTCTTCTTCAGCTCGACGATCTCGAGAAGCTGCTTCTTGGTCACCTTGCCGACCTTGTCGCGGTTCGGGACCTTGGAGCCGGACTCAATCTTGGCGGCCTTCTTGAGGAGGACCGACGCGGGAGGCGACTTGAGGATGAAGGTGAAAGACTTGTCTTGGTAGACGGAGATGATGACCGGTAGGATCAGGCCGGCCTGATCCTTGGTCTTGGCGTTGAATTCTTTGCAGAACGCCATGATGTTGACGCCCTTGGCGCCGAGGGCGGGGCCCACGGGGGGCGCGGGGTTGGCGGCACCGGCGGGGAGCTGGAGCCTAATTTCGCCTACTACTTTCTTGGCCATGGTGTTGTGATGAGAAGGTCGGGTAGAGGGGTCGGTCAGTCGCGGTCGTCGCGCTCGACCTGCCAGAATTCAAGTTCGACGGGCGTGGAACGTCCGAAGATGTCGACGGAGACCTCGAGCTTTCCGCGGTCGGCGTCGATCTTGTCGATGTTGCCGGAAAGGTTGGCGAAGGGTCCGTCGGTGATCTTGACGCGCTCGCCGGAATGGAAGCTCACCTTGGGGACGACCTTGTCGGCGGCGTCGGCCACCTGCTGGAGGATCGTGCTGATCTCCTCCGCCTTGAGGGGGACGGGGTTCATGCCGCCGATGAGCCCGATGACGCCGTCGACGTTGCGAAGGAAGTTCCAGGGACCCTCGAGCAGCGAGCCCTCGTCGTCGAAAAGACGGGCGCGCACGAAGAGGTAGGAAGGGTAGAGCTTCATCTCGCTCTCGCGCTTCTTGCCGTTGCGGAAGTCCTTGACGGTCTTCACCGGCATGAGGATTTCGGCGACGTAGTCGGACATCTCCTCGTCCTTCACGGCCTTGACGAGCAGGCGCTTAACCTTGCCTTCGTTGTTGGAGAGTGTCTGGAGCGTGTACCAGCGGAAGTCTGAGGAAGGGGCGGCCATGGGGTTCAGCGCAGGAGGCGCGTGGCGAACTGGACGAAGTTGGAGAGGGAGAAGTCGCAGAGGAACACCACGGTGCCGAGGAGCGCCGTCACGGCGAGGACCACGGCCGTGGAGTCGACCAGCTCGGTGAAGGACGGCCACGACGCCTTGACGAAGACCTCGGTGATGGTCTCGTTCCAGAAGGCGCGGATGCGTCCGAGGATGCCGGTCATGATGTTTCGTTTGGTGGGAGAGATGGCAGGACGGGTGGGAATCGAACCCACAACCAACGGTTTTGGAGACCGCTACTCTGCCAATTGAGCTACCGTCCTGTGTGGTGTTTTAAAGGGACGGGTGCCGGACCTCGGGGGAGGCCTCGGCACCCTTCGGGACCCTAGGGCTGGCGAATCACTTGGTGATTTCCAGGATCTGGCCGGCGCCGATGGTCTTACCGCCTTCGCGGAGGGCGAAGCGCTGGCCCTTCTCCATCGCCACGGGCTTCTGGAGCTCGATGGTGATGGTGACGTTGTCGCCGGGCATCACCATCTCGACTCCCTGGGGGAGCACGACGGTGCCGGTGGCGTCGCAGGTTCCGAAGAAGAACTGCGGGCGGTAGTTGTTCGTGAAGGAGGTGTGGCGGCCGCCTTCGTCCTGCTTGAGGACGTAGATCTGGGCCTTGGCGACGGTGTGGGGCTTGATGCTACCGACCTTGGCGAGGACCTGGCCGCGCTCGACCTGGTTCTTCTCGACGCCACGGAGGAGGAGACCGACGTTGTCGCCGGCCTGGCCCTGGTCGAGCTCCTTGCGGAACATCTCAACGCCGGTGACGGTGGTCTTCTGCGTGTCGCGGAGACCGACAATCTCGATTTCTTCGCCGACCTTGACGACGCCGCGCTCGATGCGTCCGGTGGCGACGGTGCCGCGACCGGTGATGGAGAAGACGTCCTCGACGGACATCATGAAGGGCTTGTCGACTTCGCGCTTGGGCTCGGGAATCTCGACGTCAAGGGCGTCTAGGAGGTTCTGGATGGCCTGCTCACCCTCGGGCTTGGCCTCGAGGGCGGCGGTGGCGGAACCGCGGACGATTTTGGCTTTGTCTCCGTCGTACTGGTACTTGTTGAGGAGATCTCGGACTTCCATCTCGACGAGGTCGATGAGCTCAGGCTCGGAAAGGTCGATCTTGTTGAGCCAGACGACGATTTTCGGTACGCCGACCTGGCGGGCGAGGAGGATATGCTCCTTGGTCTGGGGCATCACGCCGTCGGCGGCGGAGACGACGAGGATTGCGCCGTCCATCTGGGCGGCGCCGGTGATCATGTTCTTGACGAAGTCGGCGTGACCGGGGCAGTCGACGTGGGCGTAGTGACGTTTGGCGGACTCATACTCGACGTGCGAGGCGGCGATGGTCACAGTCTTGGTGGCGTCACGGACGGTACCTCCCTTGGTGATTTCGGAATAAGACTTGTTCTCAGCCAGGCCCTTGCGCGCCTGGACGGCGACGATCGCGGCAGTGGTGGTGGACTTGCCATGGTCGATGTGACCGATGGTGCCGACGTTGACGTGCGGCTTGGTGCGGTTGAACTTCTCTTTGGCCATGGTTTTGGGTGGTGGAGGTGGTTGTTGTTGCGTGGGAAAGTGGTGGAGCCCCCGAGCGGATTTGAACCGCCGACCTCGTCCTTACCAAGGACGCGCTCTGCCGACTGAGCTACAGGGGCGTTCCGCCTCGCGCGTTGAAATACGATGGGAAAGGGTTGAATGAGGAACCGTCTTCCCACCGTCAAGCGGATTTTTGCAGGGCTTTTACAACCCTTTTCCAGGCTACGGACCGAGCCAAAACTGATACAAGCCGGGGGCCAGCTTGCCCTCCCATTCCTGCCGACCAATCCAGTCTAAAACCGCCTGATCCAGTTTTGAGTCTCCCGAAGAGGCTATAATTGTAGGTTTTCCTAGTAATCCCAAATAATCAACTCCCACAAATGCTTTAAATACATATAATCCATCTTTAAAAGGCTTAAAAATGGGCGTATCACCCACTTCAATAGTAATTGGGCTTCCTTGGTTGAATCCGGCAGGGGTAATGACGCAATGAAGACTTCTGGGCTTAAATGATGACAGTGGGGCTTGAGTGGATGAAAAAGTTGAAAATAACTCACCGTTAGTGGGATTAACTGCATCCAGTGGGGCGATAAACTTAGAAAAATTCGACTCGAATGGTAAATCGGGTCTGCGATTGGGTTCAAATCTGAGCCTCGGTGGAAAGGCCGAGAAGGGGGTGCCCTCTGGGGTGACTTGATAGCCACCGGAAGGTGAAAGCGGGGCGCTCGAGGAAGGCAGGAAGACCAGTGACTCGTCGAGCAGCTCGGCGCGCAGGGCGACGGGATCCTCCGAAGACAGCAGCACGGCGCTGGTTCTGGCCGCAGGTTGACGGCCATGCGACGGGGCGACGGGCTTGAACACCACGAGCGAAAGCAGGAAGACCGCCAGGCCGGTTAACAGTGCGGTCCTGGTGAGCGGAGGCATTCTGCCCCCCGCCAGATTGCGCATCACCCGGAGAGCCCGCACGGATCAGTTGCCCGAGGGCCTCTCCGCCACGGTCACCTTGGCGAGGGAACCCCTGCCCTCGCGCAGGAACGAGAGCACGACGGTCTCTCCGGGCTTCCGACGGGCGATGGCTAGGCGCAGCTCATTCCAACTCTGGAAGGGCCGCCCGTCGACGGCCACGATGACGTCGCCGGCGCGCAGGCCGGCCTTGGCGGCGGGTCCCGTGGGCAAGGCCGAGGTGATACGAGCCGCGCCGCCGCGGTTCAGGGAGAGCCTGACCACCTCGTCGGCGGGGAGGTCCTCACCGTTCACGCCGATCATCCCGCGCACGACTTTGCCCGAGTTGGCCAGATCGAGGGCCACGCTGAGCATGAGGTTGGAGGGGATGGAGAAACCGATGCCTATGTTCCCTCCGCCGCCGTCGGTGCGGATCATAGTGTTCATTCCGAGGATGCGGCCCTCGGTGTCAATGAGGGGGCCCCCGGAGTTGCCCTGATTGATGGCGGCGTCGGTTTGGATGAAGTCCTGGAAGGCCAGTTCGGCCTGGGTGGAACGTCCCGTGGCGGAGACGATCCCGGAGGTCACAGTCATGCCCACGCCGAGGGGATTTCCGATGGCGAACACGACGTCCCCCACCCTCGCCTTGTCGCTGTCGGCGAACCTGACGAAGGGAAGGTTCCGCTCGGCCACCTTGAGCACGGCGACGTCCGTGCCCTCATCGACCCCCAGCACGCGGGCGCGCAGCTGACGTCCGTCCGAGAGCTGCACGAAGGCGGCCTCCGCCACGCGCTCGTCGTCGAGCATCACGACGTGGCGATTGGTCACGACGTAGCCGTCCAGATGGATGATGGTGCCGGAGCCGAGGCCGCGGGGGACGAGGGTCTCGCCGGTCTTGCTGTCGGTGATCACCTTGCTTTGGTCGATGCGGCCTCGGAAACGGCGGAGCACGGCGTCCGGGACGACCTCAGCGGTGCGCACGCTGACGACGGCGGGCATGACCCTGTCCAGCATGTCGGCGTGGCTGGCGTTGGGTCGGGTCCGGTCCAACGGACGGGGGTCGGTCTCGAATCTGACGGCGCCCAGCACGATGGTCGGGCCCAGCAAGAGCATGGCGAGGAGGCGGAACATGACGATAGCCTAACCCCCTCCCCTCGGGAGGCAAGCGACCTCAGCGCGCCATCGTGAAGCCGCCGCCGGGAGAGGAGGGCTCCGCCTCGTCCCTTTCCCGATTGAAACGCATGGAGAAGAGGCAGGTGACGCCCTTTTCCTGCATGGTCGCCCCGAAGATAGCGTCGGCGGCGGAAACGGTGCGCTTGTTGTGAGTGATCAGCAGGAACTGTGAGAATCGGGTGAACTCCCGCACGATGTCGGTGAACCGGCCGACGTTGGTGTCATCCAGGGGGGCGTCGAGCTCATCGAGCACGCAGAGCGGGGAGGGCTTCACCATGTAGATGGCGAACAGGAGCGCGACGGCGGTCATCGTGCGCTGGCCGCCGGAGAGCAGGGAGATGCTGCGTAGCTTGGTGCCCGGGGGTTGCGCGATGATGTCGATGCCGCTTTCAAGCGGGTCCTCGGACTGCACGAGCTGGAGGTCCGCAGTGCCGCCGACAAAGAGGCGCTCGAAGGTGAACTTGAAGTTCTTGCGCACCTGCCCGAAGGTCTCGGTGAAGAGCTGGAGCGAGGTCTGGTTGAGCTCCTCGATTGCCTTGGTGAGCTCCTCCTTGGACTTCCAGAGGTCGTCGCTCTGGGCGGTGAGGAAGCCGTGACGCTCCCGCAGCGAGGAATACTCCTCGACGGCCACGAGGTTCACGGAACCCATGCCGGCGATACGGTCACGCAGGTCGGAAATCTCGCGGACGAGGGGCGGCCAGTCGGCCGACTCAAGGGCCGCCAGATCCTCGGGCGTCGGATTGGCGCGCCCTGCCGGCGCACGCGGCGCCTCCGCGGCGCCTTCGCCGTCCTCGGCCTCGTCCAGATCCTCCAGGGCGGAGAGGCCTTCGGGTTCGCCGTCAGCCAGCCAGAGCTGGAGGCGCCAGTCGACGTCGGCCACCTCGAGCTGGTGCTCGGTGCGCACCTTCTCGGCGATGAACCAGCACTGCGACCCCTGCTCGGCGAGGGAGACTTCGAGGGACTTGAGGCGCGACTCGGCGTCACGCAGGCGGTCGCGGTCGACGGCCAGCACGCGGTCCTCGGTCTCCAGCTCGGCGTCCAGCCGGGCCAGCTCGTTGCGGCGTTCGGCGAGTTCGGCGGCGGCGGACTCGGCGTCGACGCGGAGACGCTCCGCAAGCTTGCGGGCGGCGGCGGACTCGGCGCGCAGCTCAGCAATCATCCTCTCGTTCTGCGCCGCCTCGTTGCGCCGGGCAGAGGAGCGGGCGCCGGCCTCGGCGCGGCGCGACTCCAGTTCGGCCAGCTCCTTGCCGACGGTCTCGAGGCGCTGCAGCTGCTCGGCACGGGAGAGGCGGACGTCACCGAGGGCGTTGCGTCGGGCTTCGACCTCCCCACGCCGGGACTCCAGGGAGGACTCGGCCTGAGCAATCTCCTCGCGGAGGCGGCCGACGTCGGCGTCCTTCGCAGAGAGGGCTGACTGGGCCTGGTCACGTCGCGCCAGGGCGTCAGCCTTGGAGGCGTCGAGCTCAGTGAGCTGCCTCTGCTCGCGGGCGATGCGGTCGTCCACGGCGCGTAGGGCGGTGCGAGCGGCGCGCTCATCGGCCTGGGCGACGGAAAGCTCCTGCGAGGCGCGGTCGACGGACTCGCGGCGGGTCGATGCGTCCGCATCGGCCGCGTCGATGTCGCGCTGAAGGCCGAGGGCCTTCTCATTGAGCGCAGTGAGGCGGTCGTTCTCCGACTCCAGGGAGCCGCGGGCGGCGCGGATCTCGGATTCGCGGGAGAATACGCCCACGCCGGAACCGGCGGACTTGCGCGCGCGGCCGACGAAGACGAGTCCCCGGCGGTCGACGAGGTCGCCCTCGGGTGTGGCGACGAGGAAAAACTCGAAGGAGGGGTTCGCCCTCCACCAGCGGACGAATTCGCCGAGCGTGGGGCAGACGTGACAGCCGTCGAAGAGGTTCGCGACGAGGCGGCCGTGGGCCGCGGACCTGGGCCTGACGACCGATGCGGCGGGCTTGAGCCAAGCCGGGACCTGCTGCGAGGAACGGGCGGTGGGCGGAGCCTCCACCTGAAAGACGGCCCGTCCAAGGTCACGCTCACTGATGCGGGCGACGAGGTCGGGCAGGACGTCCGCCGATTCAAGCGCGACGGCCTCGGAAGCGGCGCCGAGGATGGCCTCGAGCGCGGCGGCCGCCGCGGCGTCGGTGACGGTGACGAGCTCGGCCATGGCCGAGGCCTTGCCGGCCGCCAGGGTGTCCGAGAACTCCCCCTTGAGCACGGCCTTGGCCGCCTCGGAGAAACCCTCCATCCTGGCCTGCATCTGCTCGAGGAGTCCGAGCTGGGCGGAGAGCTTGGCCACGACGCGGTCCTGCTCGGAGATCGTCTGCTGCAGCCCGCGGAATTCGGCGAGGAGCGCCCTGCCCTTGTCGACCGCCTCCTGCTCCGAGGTCCGGGCGGCAGTCAGTTCGCCGTGGCGTGACGTGACGACGGCGGCGCTCTCGTCGGCGCGGCGGAAAAGCGCCTCCTGCTCGGCGACGGCGCGGGCGACAGAATCGGTCAGATCCTGGTGACGGGTCTGGAAGCCCCGGAGATCCACCTCAAGGTTGGTCAGGTCCCCGCGGGCGCGGGTCATCTCGCCCTCAGCCGCGAGCACGTCCTGACGCAGCCGGCGCAACCGGGTCTCATCCTCGACGAGGAGACGGGCCGCGTCCTCGACCTCAGCGGTCTTCTCCCGGTAGGCGGCGTCGGTGGCGCTGAAGGCACCGTCAGCGGAAGAACGGTCGTCGGTGCGGCCGCGCAACCGCGCCTCGAACTCGGCGATCTGCCGCTCCGCCTCGGCGGCTTCGGCCCGGATGGAGCCCAGGCGCTGAGACAGGTCGTCGGCGCGGAGATCGGCGGTCCTAGCGCGGGATTCGGCGGCGTCGCGGTCGGCGCGCAGGGTGAACAGAGCCTGCTGGTCCTCCTCGACGGCGAGTGAAAGTTCGGAACGTCCTGAACGGGAGCCGGAGAGGGCCTCCTCGCGGACGCGCAGCGATTCCGAAAGCCCGTCCGACTCGGCGCGGCAGACCGCGGCGCGCGACTCCAGGTCGGCCACGTGGACGCGTCGCTCGCCGTGCTGCCTGGCCTGCCAGGCGAGGTCGAGGTGGACGAAACGGTGACGCAGCCGGCGGTAGCGCATGGCCTTGGCGGCCTGACGGCGGAGGACGGCGATCTGACGTCCGACCTCGGTGATGACGTCCGTGACGCGAGCCAGATTGACGTCGACGCCGGCCAGCTTGTTGAGAGCCTCGCGGCGCTGCGTCTTGTAACGGGTGATGCCCGCGGCCTCCTCGAAGAGATAACGGCGCTCGGCGGGATTGGCGGAGAGGATCTGGTCGATCTGCCCCTGGACCATGAAGGAGTAGGACATGCGTCCCACGCCCGTATCCATAAAGAGCCGATGGATGTCCTTCAGACGCGAAGGCTTGCCGTTGATGAAGTAGTCGCTCGTCCCCTCGCGCTGCAGGCGTCGGGACACCGAGACCTCCGCGAAAGCGGTGCCCAGCTCCTTCTCGCAGTCGGCGAAGATCAGCTCGACCTCGCACTGCGGCAAGGGCTTGCGACGGTCGGTGCCGGAGAAGATGACGTCGTGCATGGCGGGCGCACGCAGCGACTTGGCGCTCTGCTCACCCAGCACCCAGCGGATGGCGTCGACGATGTTGGACTTTCCGCAGCCGTTGGGCCCGACGACCGCCGTGATGCCGGGGCGGAGCTCGATGCGGGTCCGGTCAGCGAAGCTCTTGAATCCGTTGACGACGATTTCCTTGAGGTGCATCGAGGGGCGTCGGTCACGATTGCCCCGCCCCACCCCTCCCGCAAGCGTCTAGTGCCCGCGCCCCGTGGCACTTATTCACGGGGCCTCGGACGGCGTTTCGGGGTTGACGCACCCCCCGGCCGCCTGTTGCTTCGACCCCTTCAACTAACATGTCCGTAGAAATCAAGATCCGCAAGGGCGAGACGGTCGACAAGGCCCTCCGCCGCCTCAAGAAGAAGGTCGACCGCGAAGGCATCATCAAGGACGCCCGCGCCAAGCGAGGCTTTGAAAAGCCCGCGGAACGTCGCCGACGCAAGAAGAAGGTCAAGAACTTCAACGCCTACCTGCGCAAGAAATGGGAGAACGCCTGAGCCTAGGCTCAGCAATCCGACCGAAGGCCCGTCCCTGACGGGCCTTCTGCTTTGGCGGGACGCGCGCCCTGGAAACAAGAAGGGCCGGACGTGGGTCCGGCCCTTTGTCGGTAAACTGACTCCCCGTTCAGCGGAGGAACAGCATCTCCTGGTAGGAGGGCAGCGGCCAATGCTCGTCGGAGACGATGTCCTCGAGCGCGTCGGCGAAGCCGCGCGCCTTCAGCATCGCGGGGAGCACCTTGTCGCAGGCGTGATGGGCCTGGGCATGGGTGTTCGACTTGGTCACAGCGCGGAGGTCGTCGAGTTCGTCGAGCGCGTCGGCCAGCTTGTCGGCGAGGGCGAGCACGTCCTTGCGGAGCTTGCCGCCGGACTTGCTCTGCGAGACGGGCGTGAGCTCGGCGGCGAACTTGAGCGCGGCGGGCAGCAGCATGGTGCGGCCGATGTCATGGACGAGCTTGGACTCGGTGTTGACGGAGAGCACGTAGGAGTGGGTGTAGATCTCCTCGCGGGACTCGAGCTCGGCCTTGGAGAGGACGCCCTGCCGCTCGAAGACTTCGACGGTGGACTTGGCGACCAGCTCAGGCAGCGCGTCGGGGGTGGTGCGGAGGTTCTTGAGTCCGCGCTTCGCGGCTTCCTTGTGCCACTCCTCGGAGTAGCCGTTGCCGTTGAAGATGATGCGGCCGTGCTTCGTGAGGATGTCCTTGAGGACGGACTCGAGGGCCTTGTTGAAGTCGGACTGCTTCTTCTTCGCGGCGGTCAGCTCATTGTCCATCTCGCAGAGGGAGTCGGCGAGGATCGTGTTGAGCACGGTCAGGGGGCCGGCCACGGAGAAGGCGGATCCGACGGCGCGGAACTCGAACTTATTGCCGGTGAAGGCGAACGGGCTGGTGCGGTTACGGTCGCCCGCGTCCTTGGGCAGCACGGGAAGGGTGTCGACGCCGATGTGCATCGTGCCGCCCTTCTTGGAGGAGGAGGCCGCGCCGCTCTTCTTCACCTGCTCGATGACGTCGTTGAGCATGTCCCCGAGATAGATGGAGATGATCGCGGGGGGGGCCTCGTTGGCCCCGAGGCGATGGTCGTTGCCAGCCGAGGCGACGGAGGCGCGCAGGAGTCCCTGGTGCTTGTCGACGGCGCGGATGACCGCGGTGCAGAAAGCGAGGAACTGGGCGTTGGCGTGCGGATCGGTGCCGGGCTCGAGGAGGTTGCCGACGCCGGATCCGCCAATGGACCAATTGACGTGCTTGCCAGAACCGTTGACGCCGGCGAAGGGCTTCTCAGCCAAGAGGCAGACGAAGCCATGCTGGGCGGCGACGCGCTTGAGCAGCGTCATCGTGAGCATCTGGTGGTCGTGCGCGACGTTGGCGGACTCGTAGATCGGGGCGACTTCGTACTGGGCCGGGGCGACCTCGTTGTGGCGGGTCTTGATCGGGATCCCCAGCTTGAAACACTCGCGCTCGGTCTCCATCATGCAGGCGAGCACGCGGTCGGGGATGGTGCCGAAATACTGGTCCTCGAACTCCTGTCCCTTGGCGGGCTTGGCGCCGAAGAGCGAGCGGCCGCAGGTGTAGAGATCGGGACGCAGGTGGAAGAGGCGGGAGTCGATCAGGAAGTACTCCTGTTCCGGTCCGCACGAGGCGCTGATGAAGGAGGACTTCTTGCCGAAGTGGGCCAGGACGCGCTGGGCGGCCTTGTTCACGGCATGCATCGAACGCAGCAGGGGGGTCTTCTTGTCCAGAGCCTCGCCCTTCCAAGACACGAAGGCGGTGGGGATGCAGAGCGTCGAGCCGTTCACGCCATCGAGGATGAAGGCGGGGGAGGTCACGTCCCAGGCGGTGTAACCGCGGGCCTCGAAGGTGGAGCGCAGGCCGCCGTTGGGGAACGAGGAGGCGTCAGGCTCGGCCTGGATCAGCGCCTTGCCGGAGAACTGGGCGAGGGTGCCGGTGCCGTGGGGCTCGAAGAAGGTGTCATGCTTCTCGGCGGTGAGACCGGTCAGCGGGTAGAAGACGTGCGCGTAGTGCGAGGCGCCGCGCTCGAGCGCCCAGTCCTTGATGGCGGCGGCCACGGTGTCGGCGACGGCACTATCCAGCTTGGTGCCGGTCTCGATCGAGGACTTGAGCGACTTGAAGACGTCCTTGGGCAGGCGCTTCTCAATCTTCTCGAGGGAGAAGACGTTCTGTCCGTAGATCAGGTCGATCTTCTCGCTGCGGAAGTCGAAGGTCCCTTTGAGGGCAGGCTGTGAGGCGATGGCCTTGATGGCATCGCGGCGGGCGGGATTGGTGCTCATGGATGGAAACTCGTACGGGTTAAACCAAAGCACCGCCTATGCCACGCCGTCCATCGCTAGTTACTCATAGGCAATATTGCTATTTTTATACATTTATGACCAAAAATAGGCAAAATCGCCCTGCTTATTTCCACGCATAAACCAAGCGCATAAAATAGGCCGTGCCCAATCTGACCTGAGGTGGGACAGGATTGCCTCTCAAGTCATGGGTGACGCCGAGACGTACCGAAAGAGGTCCCTGCCCGCGGAGGACGCCCAGATAGGTCTCATGTCTGAGATAGTAATCGTTCCATCGCTCCAAGGAAGGAACCGCCGCCACCTGGGTGTTCCATTCAACCCAGCCGAAATCCCGGACGAAGAGCAGACCGAGATCCGCCGACGGTGCCGAAAGCGTGGGCTGAAGTTCGGACATGTAAGTCTCGTAGCGATGTCCGACGCCGGTTCGCAGGTCGAGCTTGCCCAGAGGATCTTGGGAGACGCGGAAGCCGAGGCCGACGGTGTTGACGGTCAGGAAGTCGACCTGACGGGCATGGTCATAACCGGTGTCGGTGCGCAGGTACCAGAAGGCCACCTCGGCCGGGCTGGTCTCGTACGAGAGCTGGGCGTGCAGGTCGTCGGCGGCGATCTGGGTGCCCGCGGTGTTGCGTATCGTGCGCACGCCGGCGGTGATGACGTCCTCGGCGGACTCACCCCGGGCGAGGAACCCGGCGGCGAAGCCGCTGCCGGTGGTGGCGCCGGACCGCCCCGAGACGTCGAGATCGGCCTGCGCGGTCCACTTGCGCGAAGGCGGGACGTCGTGCGGACGCGGCACGGCGTCGCGCCAGAGTTCGGCGCGCTCGTCCAAGGCCACGGATTCAGGGGAGCCGGAGGCGACCGCCCTGCCCCCCGCGGCCGAGACGCGGCCGCGCCGCACGGAACCGCCGTCGCTCAGGCGCACGTCGTCGTCGACCTGAAAGGACTCGACGGAGGCGAGGGCAATCCGCTGCACGTTTTCGCCGAGCAGGGGCACGGTGACTTCCAGCCTTCCGTCCACGATGCGCTCAATCCGACCGCGCAGGAAGGTACCGTCCTTGAGGGTGACGGTGTCGGCGAACGCCGCAAAGGGGAGCAGCAGCGTGAGGCAGGTAAGCCGCATGCCTGCAGGTTGATGAATCCGCGTTGGATTGCCATAGGGACTTTCGGGGGTTATCCCCTCATGGATGAAGGTCGACGTCATGATTCTGGGCGCAGGCCCGGCCGGACTCGCCGCCGCCGCCGCGCTGGCGGAAGCCGGCCGTGACTCCCTGGTGGTCGACCCTGCGGACCGGGTTGGAGGCTCGATCCGTACGACGGTCGAGGACGGGTGGATCGTGGAGACGGGCCCAAACACGTTGCAGCTGGAGCAAGCCGCCGACCACGAGCTGCTCTGCTCCTACGGGCTGTCGGATGACATCCGAGAGGCACGGACGGAGTCCGCCAAAAGGTTCATCCTTTCACGGGGTAGACTGCATGCCCTTAGACCGAGCCCCCTTTCGCTGCTGACCTCCGGGTTGCTCAGTCCGTTGGGACGGCTCCGTCTGCTTGCCGAGCCGTTCATCCCGCGCGGGGGACATGCGGGCGAGACGGTGGCGGCGTTCGCGACGCGAAGGTTCGGCCGCGAGGCCTCAGCACGGCTGATGGATCCGGTCGTCTCGGGAGTCCATGCCGGCGACCCCGACCGACTGGACATGGCCGCCTGCTTCCCCTCCGTCCACCGGCTTGAGGCCGAATACGGCTCGGTCATCCTGGGACTCATCCGTCGTCGCGGCCACGTGCGGAACGTCGTGGGCTTCAGGCTCGGCATGCAGCAGCTGGCCGACGCGATGCGCGAACGGGCGGGCCGAAGCGCGGAGTTCCGTCTCGGCTGGCGGGCCGAACGGCTCAAAAAAGAAGGAGCCGGCTGGTCCGCCGTGATCCGCAGGAGCACCGACGGCGCCGAGGAGCCGGTGGTCTGCGACAGGGTCATCGTCACGACGCCGCCTTGGAAATGGAAGGACGGACCGTTTGACGTCCCAGTGGCCGAACGTCTGTCGCCCTGGTCGCGCTGCGAAGCGCCCCCGGTGACGGTGGTCGCACGCGGCTACGACCTCGGCCGCATCCACCACCCCTTGGACGGATTCGGTTACCTCACGCCGGGCGAGGAAGGCAGGCGTGTGCTGGGCTGCCTCTTCCCCTCGAGCGTCATTCCCGGCCGGGCCCCGGAGAGCAAGGCGCTGCTGTGCTGCTTCCTGGGCGGGGCGCGTCAGCCCGCAGTGGCGCGGCGCGACGACGACGAGCTGCGAGGCATCGTGGACCGTGAGCTCTCCGAGACACTCGGGGCCTCCGGCCCGCCCGAACGCGAGTGGATCCAGCGATGGGAGCAGGCCATCCCGCAATACGATCACGACCAGCGTAGGCGCGAAGCCTGCCTCGCGGCGCTGGAGCGGGAGGAGCCCGGCATCCGCTTCCACGGAGCCTTCCGCGGCGGCATCTCGCTCATGCACGCGGTCCGCGGTGGCGACGCGCTGGGACGCACGCTCGCGCGGGAAGCCTGATCAGCCCGCCACGGAGGGCTCGGGCAGCGAACGCACCACGAGCAGGGCCGGCAACATCAGCAGGGCGCCGCCGGCGTAGACCCACAGGTGGGTGCCGAAATGGAAGTAGGCGAGGGCGGCGACCACCGGCCCGACCACGCGGGCGAGGGCGCCGGCGGAACGGAGGATGCCGAGGTTGCGCCCTTGCTCGGACTGGTCGGAATACAGCGAGACCAGCGAGGACACGCTCGGCAGGACGAGGCCGGTGGCGAAGGAGATCAGGCCAAGGCCGGCGTAGAACATCGGCAGGGAACCATCTCCCGGGACGGCCACGACATGAGGAATCGTGGCAATGAGGGCGAAGGCCACCGCAGCGCAGGCCATCGCGCCCATGACGACCTTGCGCTGCCCGAGGCGCGCGACGAGCCGACGCGACAGTCCCTGCGCCACAATCATCGCCGCTCCGTTGAACAGGAAAAGGACGGCGTTGTCGCGGGGGCTGTAGGCGAAAAGGGCGAAGGTGAGGAACACGATGGTGTTCTCCATGCCCGTGAACGCCACCTGGTAGATGAGGTTGGCCCAGGAGGCACGACGCACGGACGCGGACCTGACCTTCACGAGGTCGAACACGGAAGGCCGTGACTCGGTGGCGCGACGACCGGGAGGCAGCGTCTCCGGCAGGAGGAACTGCACGAGGAGGAAGTTCAACGCGGCGAGCCCAGCGGAAATCATCGCGGGCACGGAGAAGGGGTTGAGCCCGAAGGGGCCGTCCGGGACGCCGTGGGACAGCTGGACGTGCGAGCCCAGGGCGCCGATCACAGGACCGAAGACGAAGCCCAGCCCGATGGCCACGCCGACCACGGCCATCCCCTTGGTGCGGTCCTTCTCCTCCGTGACGTCGGCGGCGGCTGCGCTTGCGACGGCGATGTTGCCCGCCAGGATGCCGCAGATGACGCGGGTCATCACGACGACCCAGAAATGGGCGGCGAAGATCCACAGCACGTAGGCGAGGGCGCCTCCAGCCAAGGTGAAGGTCAGGACCTTGCGACGTCCCATGCGGTCGGAAAGGGAGCCCCAGATTGGAGAGAAGACGAACTGCAACAGGGAGTAGAGCGCGCTCAGCAGCCCTCCGAAGAGCACGGTCTTCTTGAAGACGGTGTCCCCTCCCATCGCCTCGGCCACCGAGCACATCCACCCAATTAGAGTCCCGGAACTGCCCTCCGTGGTGACATAATGGTCAAGCAGATGGGGAAACAGGGGGATAACGACGCTGAACCCCACGATGTCCATGAACACGGTCAGGAAGATGAGACCGAGGGTGCGACGCGGGGACGCGGACATGGGGCTGACGATGGACTGACGGGGCCTGCCTGCAAACAAAACAGCGGCTTGCCCACGGAGGACGACGGGGGAATATGAAGCGATGTCCCTCTTCCGGCTGATGATGGTTCTGACCGCCAGCCCCCTGCTGGCCTCGCCGACGGACCCCAAGGCGCTCCTCATCGAACAACGTCTGGCCGGTTTCTCCGACGGAGAGTACGCGCCGGCCGTGGAACGCTCCCTCGACGAGTTCGAGCGGCGCACGGGGCGACGACTCACGCCCGCCACGGCCGCCCGGTGCGGACTCAAGGTGAGCTCCGAGTCCGGCGTGGGCCTGTCCACCCCGAAGCCGCTGGTCCGGGCGGTCTCTGCCGCACTCGTGCGCAGGGGCTTCAAACGGGAAGGGCTCATCATCTGCGACACCCGTGACCTGACGCTCCGCGAAGCGGGCTTCCTCCCCGCGGTGGCCGATGGCGCCCAGGACTTCGAAGGCTCGCCCGTCGTCGCATGGGAGAAGCTCGCGCCCGCTTGGGCCGCGGAGGAAAGGCTGCGCTACGAGAACCAGGTGCTGCCCCGGCCGGGCTCTCCGCCCGTGGCCTGGGGCGACGCGCGCGTGAGCATTCTGCCCAAGACGCTCTTCGACGAGGTAGACTTCTGGGTGAACCTGCCAGTGCTCAGTGACGGCAAGGCCCTGGGCGTGCACGGCGCAATCGCCGCTGCTTCACTCGGGAACATGGCCAACGCGGAGCGCTTCATGGAGAACCCCTTCAACGCCTCCAAGGTGGCGGTGGAAGTCTGCGCGATCCCGGGCCTGGCCAAAGGCCATGCGCTCACGATCCTCTCGCTTGAACGCTACCAGGTGCTGGGCGGGCCGACGTTCGACGCCGGCTGGGTGCGCTCGGAAAAGACCCTGCTGGCCAGCGCCAATCCGGTCATCATCGACTTCATCGGACTGCAGAAGATCAACGCAGGCCGTCGCGCTGGAAACGTTGACCCGATCCACCCGGAACCGCCGGTCTTCGCCGCGGCCAATTCAGGGGAGATTCGGCTGGGAAGCTGCAAGCCCGCCGACATCACCCTGGTCCGCCTCGCCGCCCCCTAAGCCGCGAGCCGGCGGAGGTTGTCGGCGCCGGCGCGGAAAGCGGCGAGCTGGAAGCGGCGGTAGACCGGCAGGCCGCACCAGACGAACCAGCGGCTCGGTCGGACGTGATAGGAGACCGTGAGCACGAGCTCCTCGCCGGCGCGCGTCACCTCGGCCCGCCAGGCGCCGCGGCCGTAATGACGTCGCGTGGTGACGTACCCCAGCGCCACGCGTTCCTCGCCGGACTCCGCAACGTCGACCTCGACGACGGCGGGCAGCATCAGGGACGCGAGTCCCGGGAGGCTGGGGACGAACAAGCCCAGCCCGAGGCGGTCCCCCGCGCGCACCGCGCGGCCTTCGTCTTCGAACTGGGTCCGCCGCACCATCACGTGCTCCGGATAGAAACGGTATCCGAGCAGGACCGCCTTCACCCGAGCGAAGCCTTCGGGCGACCAAGGGCCGACCACGACGCGGTGCGTGCCGGCGAAGACCGCCGTCGCCCGGTCGCCGGGTTCGACTGGCGTGGCGAGGTCCGGAGCCGGCGCGGCGACGTCATCGAACGCCGGCGCCTGGGCCGCGAGCAGCAACGCGCCGAGTAGGTTGAGCGAACCATGCACGGCCGCCATCTGCGGAATGGTGAGATAGTCCCAGCCGAAGGCGTGCGCGGCGGTGTAGCCGACGCCGAGCAGGAAGCCGGGAACGAGACAGACGTAAGGCCACGGTCCGCGCCTGACGGGCATGAAGGCGGCCCAGAGCAGGAAGCCAGCGGCGAAGACCGCGGCGGCCGCAACTTCGACGGCCCCAGGGCGCAGCGGATCCGTCCGCAGGGCGAAGCACAACGCGGTGGCGGGAGCGCCGGCCACGTACAGCCACTGGCCGAGGTCGCGCCGACGACAGCGGGCGAGGGGTCGTTCGCTCGCCGCCATCGCCAGCGGCAGCACGCCGAAGGTGATGGCGAAGTGCACAGTGGTCAGCGTCGCCAGCGGATCGGGAAATCCGGCGAAGGTGCGGTCATAGCGCGACCATACCCACGCGCCGGCGGCGACCAGCGGACCCGTGGCCGACAGCATTTCCAGGTAGCGGCGCGGAGCGGGCGCCAGGTCATCGGCGAGAAAACGGCGAAGGCCATGCGCCCAGAGCCAGAGGGCGAAGAGGCAAGCCGGCATGGCGGCCAAGGCCATGACCAGGCCGGGCTCGCCGACGGCGACGTAAGCGAGGACCCACACCCACAGGCCGGCCATGGCCAGCCGGTCGAGCCATCGCGGGAAACCACGGTCCAGATGCTGCGCCCAGACCAAAGCCTGCCAGAAGCAGAGCGCCGCGAGGACCGTGAACCAATCGACGGCGGAGAATATCTCCATATCCCCAGCCTAGGGACGCAAAAAAGGCGGTCAAGGAAGGTCCCTCGCCGCCTGCGCCTTTAATAAGGCCGGCTTCAGAGCTTCAGGCCGAGGACTTCGGAGGCCGTCGCGCGCTCTTCGAGCAGTTCCTTCTCGGTGATCGCAATCTTCTCCTTGGAGAAGGCGTCGAGCGGCAGGCCCTGCACGATCTCCCAGGAGCCGTCGGCGTTGGTCCGGAGCGGGTATCCGAACATGATGCCCGGTGCGATGCCGTAGTCGCCCCGAGAGAGGACGGCCACGGAGTGCCAGTCGCCGGCCGGGGTCGGGAAGTGGAGGCTGCGCATGGTGTCGAGGGCGGCGTTGGCGGCGGAGGCGGCGGAAGAGGCGCCGCGGGCCTTAATCACAGCGGCGCCACGCTTCTGGACATCGGGGACGAAGGTCTCCTTGAGCCAAGCGTGGTCGGTGATTACCTGCGTGGCCGGCCTGCCGCCGATGGTGGCGTTAGTGAAGTCAGGATACTGCGTCGACGAGTGGTTGCCCCAGATGGCGACGTTCTTGACGACGGAGTTATGGGCGCCGGCCTTGCCCGCGAGCTGCGACTTGGCGCGGTTCTCGTCGAGGCGGGTCATTGCGAAGAAGTTATCCGCGGGCAGGCTGCCGGCCGAGCGCAGGGCGATGAGGGCGTTGGTGTTGCAAGGGTTGCCGACGACGAGGACCTTGACGGACCTCTTGGCGTTTTTCGCGATGGCTTGGCCCTGCTCAATAAAGATCTTGCCGTTGATGCCGAGCAGGTCCTTGCGCTCCATGCCGTCCTTCCGGGGCATCGCGCCGATGAGCAGGCACCAGTCGGCGTCCTTGAAGCCTTCGTTGAGATCGCCGGTGGCGACGACGTCGGTGAGCAGCGGGAACGCGCAGTCCTGCAGCTCCATCACGACGCCGGTGAGGGCGTTGAGTCCCGGCCCCACCTCGATCAGGTTGAGCGCGACGGGCTGGTCGGGCCCGAAGACCGCGCCGGAGGCGAGGCGGAAGATGGCGGCGTAACCGATGTTGCCGGCGGCGCCGGTCACCGCGACGCGGATGGGATTCTTGGAAGCCATGGGAAGGGCTATCTAGTTCCGCGGTCCTTCAGGAGTGAAGGGAAAACTACAGGTCCAACTCGCCCTGATGCATCTCGCCCGCCGCCGCGGCCGGCAGACCGTCCCGGACGAGCTGCGCCAAGGTCGCCGCCGAACGCCCTTCGATCGAACAGAGCGCGCGCAGGACGAGGGCCGCGGCCAATGCGTCATGCAGGGCGCAATGATGGCGGCGGCGCGCCGGGGGGCAGTGGACGGCGGAGAGGGACTCGAGCCGGTCACCTAGCCGCAGCGTGGCGATTAGGGCGGAAAGGCGGTAGTCCCCCAGGCTTGGCATCCAAAGCCTGGCGAGCCGGCAGGTGTCGATCCAGGGCCCCCACTCCGCGACGGTCTGCGGCGCCACGAAAGCGGGCGAGGCGGGCGGGCGGGCCCACGTCGCCCGCAGCAGCCCGGATTCGACGGATGCGTTGTGCGCCGCGAAGAGTCCGGTGCGTCGGAGTTCGGACCAGCGGGTCCACTCCTCGGAGAAAGGTGATTCCGACCTGAGGTCACGGTCGGAGAGCCCGTGGCATTGAGTGTCGACGACCGGCACCGGAGCCAGCGGGGCGTGCAGTCCGGTCGAGGTCGAACGCACTTCGCCTCCGAGGAGGGTGACGACGCCGTGTTCGACAACGCCCGTGCGCGGCCCGCCTTCGAAGTCGATGACGTGCAGGGGCGTTTCGCTCCAGAGAACGCCGCTCATCGCCATTCGTGCCTGGGGTAGCGCCCGCGCAGCTCCTTCTTCACCCCTTCGTAGGAGCCCTTCCAGAATGCGTCGAGGTCGGTGGTGCGCTGCTGTGTGCGACGCGCGGGGGACTGGATGCAGACGACCAGCGGCACCTTGCCGTCGCAGACGCGCAGCCGGCTGCCGGGGAAATCATAGAGCTCCTGCACGGTGGCCTCAATCTCGGCCTGCCCGTCCTCGGTGTATTCGATGCGCGCGGGGTGCCTCTTGCGCGGCAGCACGATGCGTTCCGGACAATAGGAGTCCAAGGCCATCGCCTGCTCATGGGTGATCCAGCCGCGGACGCTCGGCAGCACGGACCGTTCGCGGACTTCCCGTGCGCTCACGGCACCGGCGCAGAGCTCCTCGATGACCATGCGGCGGGCCGCGGCGTCGAAGGGATGCACGCCCAGTTCAGGGCAGTGCCGGGCCAGGAAGTTCACGCGGCGTATCCATGCATCGACCTGCGCGTCCCACTTCTCGAACTGGAGACGTCCGGCGAACGCCTCCTCCGCGAGGAGACGGCTGGCTTCGTCCGAAGGCGCGGCGTCACGCTCGGCATGCTCAAGGACGAGGTCCCGGAACCTGCGTTCAATCCGGGCCATGACTCGGCGCTGGGTGCCGTCATAGCGGAAGGAGGACTGTTCGGAGAAATCATCGGGCCAGAGCTCGCGCAGCCATGCCTCCTCGACGGCGGTGCAGAGGGAGAGGTAGGTCGTGACCTCGCCGCGGGCCTGGATCTCGTCGATCTCGGCGGCGACTAGCAGCCGGGCCGAGCGCACGGAGGATTCGCGCCGCAGCTCGCCCTTGCGGCCGTGGACGACGGCGCAACGGAGGGTGCCGGCGTCGAGCCTCACGGCCAGGCGGTCGGAGAAGCCCATGAGGACGCATCGCCTCACCGAGGCGGCGGGCGCGGGCGCGGTGTTGACCGGGAGCCGCTGCCCCTCCGCGATGCGCAGGAACTGCTGGGCGGCCCGGTCGGCCTGCCGGGCGGTGAGCCCGTGCACGCCCAGGCGCTCGCAGGCGTCGGCGTCAAACTTCAGCTCGGCGGCCCGCCGAAGGAGCGCGAGCCGGACGAAGAAGTCAGAGCCGTCCTCCTGCTCCAAGGCGTCACGCGCCTCCTCGGTGCGGCCGTCGACCTTGCGGAAGAGGATGTCCCGGCCCTGGGCGAGGCCCACGATGCGCGCGACCTCGGCGACACAGCCCAGATCTCCCGCCGCAAGGAGCATGCGGGCGTAACGCGGGTGGGCGGGGAAGACCGCCATGCGTCGACCAACCGGCGTGACCTCGCCCGTGGCGTCGAGCGCGCCGAGGTCACGGAGCAGTTCACGGGCGCGCCGCAAGGCGCCGGCATCGGGACGTTCATACCACGGGAAGGATTCGGGCGCGCCCCAGCCGGAGGCGAGGAGCAGCAGCGCGGTCTCGGACAGGTCCACCCGGCCGACCTCGGGCGTGTCGCGTAAGGGGCGTGACTCGTGATCCGTGCGCGACCAGAGGCGCACGCAACGCCCGGGGCCCGTGCGGCCAGCGCGTCCGGCGCGCTGCTCTGCGGACGCCCGGGAGATCGGTTCGACCATCAGCGTGTCGATGCCGCGATGCGGATCGAAACGGGCGACCCGGGCCAGCCCGGCGTCGACCACCGCGCGGACACCGGGAATGGTCAGCGAGGTCTCGGCCACGTTGGTGGCCACGATCACCTTGCGCCGCGGGCCGGGCAGCACCGCGCGGTCCTGCTCCTCCGGGAGAAGTTCGCCGTGGAGCGGAAGCACGTCCACGCCGCCCGATTCGGAGAGGGTCCTGACGGCGCCGATGGTGCGCATGATCTCGTAGGAGCCGGGCATGAACACCAGGACGTCGCCGTCCGGCTCCTCGCGCAGCACGCGGCCAACCTGCTCGGCGGCGAGATCCCAGACCGGCCGTCGGGAGTCCCTGGGCACGTGCAGGTGCTCGATCTCCACCGGATAGGTCCTTCCGTCGGCCGCGAGGGTCTCCGCACCCTCCAGCCAGCGGGCCACGCCCTCGGTGTCGAGCGTGGCGGACATGACGACGATGAGCAGGTCGGGGCGGCCTGACTCCTGGATCCGGCGTGCCAGGGCCAGACCTACGTCCGAATGCAGGCTGCGCTCGTGGAATTCGTCGAAGACGACGGCTCCAATCCCGCGCAGGGAGGGATCCGAAGCCACCTGCCTGAGCAGCAGGGCCTCGGTGATGAACTTAATCCGAGTCTCGGCGGATTCCGCGCGGTCAAAACGCACCTGGTAGCCCACTTCGCCGCCGAGCCGGCAGTCGCGCTCCTGGGCGATGCGGGCGGCCAGCATGCGGGCTGCGATGCGACGCGGCTGAAGGACCAGGACCTGCCCTTGCGTCAGCCCCAGGTCGATCAGCATCTGCGGCAGGCGCGTCGACTTGCCCGAACCTGTCGGAGCACGGAGGACGATCCGACGCGACCGGCCGCAGGCCTCGGCGAGCGCCGGTTGCAGCGCGTCGATGGGTAAAGGCTGGCTCATGCGACCGGCAGCTCAATGATGCGGGCGCGCGGCTCGCCGTCCCCGAGGGTCAGCCTCGCGACCGTGACCGGCAGGCGGAAACGCCGTGGACCCGCGCTGCCTGGATTCAGTCTCAGGACGCCGTCACAGCTCTCGACCAGCGGGACATGGGTGTGTCCGGTAATCACGACCGCGGGCGCATGCGCAGCCTCGTCGACCGGCAGGTGGCCGTGGTGGACCAGCACCCGGACGCCGGCCTCGACGCGGAGGAGGAATGCCGGCAGTTGCGGATCATCGTCGCAGTTGCCGCGGACGGCCAGGCAGGGAGCGACGAAGGCGGTCAGTTCCTCGACGACATGCGGCCCGCACACGTCCCCCGCATGCAGCACCAGGACGCAGCCTTCCAAGGCCCTCACCGCCTGAGGCCGGAGCCGGCCGTGGGTGTCCGAGATGACGCCGATCTCCGCCGATGCGCCCATGTTCAGGAAGGGCGGCGCAGGCGGCCCGTGGGCACGGGACGCAAAGCCGTGAATTCGGCGCCGAGCGTCTCCTTCAGCTTCTCGCGCAGGCCGGGCGGCAACGCGTCCACGGCGGCCTGGAACTCCTTGTCTCCGGGGAAGGCCGTGCGACCCTGCTCGGAGACGCCGGACACGGACTTCTCGAGCTCCGGAAAGACGAAAGCCTCGCAACGTACCGCCTGATCGGCCTCGTCCTCCACAGCCGCGACGTCCAAGGGCGGCGAGGAATCCCCAGAATCTTCGGTGACGGGCACATCAGGCAAGGCCTGCGTGGGAGCGGCCGTGGCAGCGGGCGGCGGCGTCCCTATTTTTTTTTGGCCGGGCTCCCTGGGGAGTCCGGCTGCGGCGGCGGCGATGTCCTTGATGAGCGAGTCTATCGGTCGCGCCCTCGCCCGTTCGATGGCCTGCAGCATGGTCACCTCGAAATTGGCCCGGGGAGAGAGTCCGTGACGCACGCCCTGCTCTCCCTGCTGGAGGCACTCCAGAAGCCTCACGAGCTGCTCGGTGGAAAGCGGGCCGCCGAGCAGCGGGGAGACCCCGCCCTTGCGCACCGAATCAAGCGTGGCCTCACGGACCCGCGACTGAAGGTCGGCCAGCACCCGGATGAGGTCCCTGCCCTCCTCATGGAAGACGTCGCAGAGACTGAGCGCGGCCGGCCCGTCGCCGAGCGAGAGTGCCTTGGCGAGATCTTCGACCTGCTTGGCGGAGGCCAGCCCGTAGATGGAGAGCACGTCGGCCTCGGTCACCTTGCGTCCAGAGAAGGAGATGACTTGGTCGAGTATGGACTGGGAATCGCGCATCCCTCCGGCGGCGAGGCGGGCGATGGCCTTGAGCGCGGGCCGGTCGGCAGCGACGCCGTCGGCCTTGACGATGCGCTCAAGCTGGTCGACGATGACCTCCTCGTCAATCGGGTGGAACTCCAGCCGCTGGCAGCGGGAGGTGATGGTGGGCAGGACCTTGTCGGCCTCGGTCGTTGCGAGGATGAACTTCACCCAAGCGGGAGGCTCCTCGAGCGTCTTGAGGAGCGCGTTGAAGGCGTCCTTGGTCAGCTGATGGACCTCGTCGATGATGAAGACCTTGAACGGGAAGCTCGTCGGGGAGAACTGGCACTCGTCACGGATCTTCTTCGCGTCCTCGATGGAGCGGTTCGACGCGGCGTCAATCTCGACGACGTCGAGGCAGTTACCCTGCTCGATCGCGAGGCAGACCGGATCGTCGAGGGAGAAGTCGGACTTCGGGCCGCCCGCGCAGTTGAGCGCCTTAGCCAGGATGCGGGCCGTGGTGGTCTTGCCCGTGCCGCGCGGCCCGACGAAGAGCCAGGCGTGGGGCAGGCGGCCGCCGTCCAGTGCGTTTCGCAGAGTGCGGACGATGTGGTCCTGCCCGACCAGCTCCACGAAGCGGCGCGGCCGCCAGCGGCGGGCGATGACCTGGAATGCCTTGTCGGACAAGCGGGAAAGAGATTGCGGCCGTGACGCGGAGTGTCAACGGGCCATCGCTCTCATTCCCACTCGATCGTGGCGGGCGGCTTGGAGGAGACGTCGTAGACGACCCGGTTGATGCCCTTCACCTGGTTGATGATCTTGGTCGAGGCGCGCTGCAGCACGTCGTAGGGCAGGCGCGCCCAGTCGGCCGTCATCGCGTCGGACGAGGTGACCGCCCGCAGGGCGCAGACGTTGTCGTAGGTGCGTCCGTCGCCCATCACGCCGACGCTCCGGACCGGCAGGAAGACGGCGAAGGCCTGCCAGACTTTATCGTACTGCCCAGACTCACGGAGCTCGCGGATGAAGATGTCGTCGGCCTGACGGAGGACGTCGAGCCGCTCGCGGGTGATGTCGCCGCAAACACGGACGGCGAGGCCGGGGCCCGGGAAGGGATGACGCCAGACCATCTCGCGCGGGAGGCCGAGCGCCTCGCCGAGGGCGCGCACCTCGTCCTTGAAGAGCTCCCGCAGCGGCTCGAGCAGGCGCAGCTTCATGCGCTTGGGCAAGCCGCCGACGTTATGGTGGCTCTTGATCGTCACGGCGGGGCCGCCGTGGGGCGAGAGCGACTCGATTACGTCGGGGTAGAGGGTGCCCTGAGCGAGGAACTCCACCTTGCCCTTCTTGCGACGTTGCACCTCGGCCACCGAGCGCTCGAAGACCTTGATGAACTCGTGGCCGATGATCTTGCGTTTCCGCTCGGGATCGGTGACCCCGCGGAGCCGACGGAGGAAGGTCGAGGAGGCGTCGACGACGCGCAGGTCCACCTTGAATTCGCCGCGGAACATCCGCTCGACTTGGGCGCGCTCATTGAGGCGGAGCAGGCCGTTGTCGACGAACACGCACGTCAGCTGCCTGCCGATGGCGCGCTGGATGAGGGCCGCCGCGACGGAGGAGTCGACGCCGCCGGAGAGCCCGAGGATGACCTGCGACTTGCCCACCTCCTGGCGGATCTCGCGGACGGCGGTCTCGAGGTAGTCCTCCATCACCCAGTCGGCCCGGCAGCGGCAGATGCGAAAGAGGAAGTTGCGGAGGATGTCGATGCCCCGCTCGGTGTGGGCGACCTCGGGATGGAACTGGATGCCGAAGAAGCGGCGGCGGGAGTCCTCAATCACGGCGCACTCTGAATTCTCCGTACGGGCCACGGCCTTGAAGCCGCGAGGCAGGCGCGTGACCTTGTCGCCGTGGGAATTCCACACGCGAAGCGGGGATTTCAGGCCCTGCAGGAGCAGCGACCCCTTGCCGAAGGACAGCGTGCCATGACCGTACTCGCGGTGCGGGCTGCTGGCGACGTTGCCGCCGAGCATTTGGCCCATGAGCTGGACGCCGTAGCAGATCCCGAGCACCGGCAGGCCCATCTCAAAGACACCCGGATGGGGATGGGGCGAGCCCTTGGCCTTCACGCTGTCGGGACCGCCGGAAAGGATGACGCCGACCACGCCGTCAGCACGGAGCTGCCCGGGCATCACCGAGAAGGGATAGATGCGGGAGTGGACGTTGCACTCGCGCACCCGCCTCGCGATCACCTTGGTGAGCTGAGAGCCGAAATCGAGGATGGCGATGGACTGGGCGGCAGCCATGGAAGCGGACAGTGTGGGAGTTTCAGAACCTGAGGCGAACATTGTTCCAGCCGCAGCGAGGGCAGGCGGCCTCCTCGCGGCGACGCGGCCGCACGTAGGTGAGGCCGCAGCGGGCGCATGAGAACGCCGAGCTCAGACGCCGGTGGTCGGAGATCAGCTCGTCCCGGCGGTCATACCAGAGCTGAAGCCCGATCACGACCAGCGCAGCCAGCCCAGCCAGGAAGGCCAGGAAGGCGTCGAGGTCTACGGGCTGGAGCATGGGGGTCGCTGAAAAGACAAGACGCGCCGCCTGCCGGCGGACGCGTCTCAGAGGACGGTCTGGGCGGCGGGGTCAGGCCTGGGCCGCGGCGGCTTCGGCCTTCTCGGCCTTGGGCTTGCGGGCGACCTTGGCCTTGGGGGTCATGGCCGGAGCCTTATCATCCTTGCCGACCAGCTCGATGAGCGCGGTCTCGGCGGCGTCGCCCTTGCGGGCGCCCAGCTTGTAGATGCGGGTGTAGCCGCCGTTGCGGGCGAGGAACTGGCTAACGCGCTCGTCCTTGAAGAGCAGGCGGCAGGCCTCCTCGTTGCGGACGCGCGAGAGCGCCAGACGGTAGTAATGGAGCTTGACCGCCTTGTCGGTGGACTGGGCCGCCTTCTTGGCCAGCGTGATGACCTTCTCGGCGAACGGGCGCAGGGCGCGGGCGCGGGAGAGGGTTGTCGTGACGCGGGCGTTGATGAACAGCGCGGAGGCGAGACTGGCAATCAGGGACCGACGGTGGGCGGTCTTGACGCCGAGCACGTGGCGATGGGAGCGGTGACGCATGGTGCGCGGGTTTCCGGGTTCAGGAGTTCACGCCCTTATCGAGCATGCTCTCGTTGATCTTCTGTCCGAGGGAGAGGCCGAGCTGCTCGAGCTTCTGCTTGATCTCGTTGAGCGACTTCTTGCCGAAGTTGCGGTACTTGAGCATCTCCTGCTCTGTCTTCATGGCGAGTTCGCCGACGGTGTTGATGTTGGCGTTGTTGAGGCAGTTGGCGGCGCGGACCGAGAGCTCAATCTCGTTGACCGACATGTTGAGGAGCTTGCGCAGGCGATTCTGCTCCTCGCTGACCGCGGCCTGGCCGCTCTCGAACTCGACGGTCTCGGAGGAAACCTTGTCGAACACCTCGAGGTGGTGACGCATGATGGCAGAGGCTTCCTTCAGGGCCTCGTCGGGAGTGATGCGACCATCGGTGCTGACCTCGAGTACGAGCTTGTCGTAGTCGGTCTTGTCGCCGGAACGGCTACTCTCGACGGAGTACTTGACGAGGGTGACCGGGGAGAAGAGCGAGTCGACCGGGATGGTGCCGATGGACTGCTCGGGCTTCTTGTTCTCCTCGGCCGAGGACCAGCTGCGACCGACGGTGACCTCGAGGTCGGCGAAGAAGCGACGCTTCTTGTCGAGGGTGCAGATGACCTGGTCGGGATTGACGAGGGAGACGGCGGACCCCTTGGTCTCGAACTTGATGTCGGAGGCCTTGATGACGCCGGTCTTGTTGACGTCGATCGCGCCCTTGAAGGACTCACGCTTGGAGGCCTCGGTGCGGATGAGCACCTTCTTGAGGTTGAGGACGATTTCCGTGACGTCCTCGACCACGCCCTCGATGGGCTGGAATTCGTGCTGCACGCCCTCGATGGTCACCGAGGAGATGGCGGCCCCTTCAATGGAGCTCAGCAGGATGCGGCGGAGGGAGTTGCCGATGGTGTGACCGAAGCCGGTTTCGAAGGGCTCGGCGACGTAACGGGCGTAGGTGGGCGTCTCCGAGGACTTGTCCTTGGAGAGAGACTTGGGTTTCTGGAACTGTCCGAGGCGCTTAGGCATGGCGTGTGTCCGGTTGTTGAGGGGTTGGTCGGGATCAGCGGCTGTAAAACTCGACGATGATCTGGACGTTGACGTCGGAGGGGAGCTCCTCCTTGGCGGGCTCACGGACGATCTGTCCGCTGAGCTGCTCGGGAAGCACGACAAGCCAAGCCGGGGCGGTGCGGCCCTGGCCCTCCTCCACGGCGCGGGTGGCGAGCTGCTTGGAGGAGGTGCGGTCACGGACCTCGACCTTGGCGCCCGGACGCACGGCGTAGCTGGGGACGTCCACCTTGTGTCCGTCGACGCGGATGTGACCGTGGGCGACGAGCTGGCGCGCGGCGGAGCGGGAATTGGCGAAGCCGAGCTTGTAGACGACGTTGTCGAGACGGGTCTCGAGGATGCGGAGGAAGTTGTCACCGGCGACACCGCCCATGCGCTTGGCGCGCTCGAAGCACAGGCGGAACTGCTTCTCGGTAAGTCCGTACATCATACGGAGCTTCTGCTTCTCATTGAGGCCCACGCCGTACTCGGAGACCTTGCGGCGGGTGGTCTTCCCGTGGATGCCGGGAGGATAAGGGCGACGCTCCTCACCCTTGGAGATGGTAAAGATGTTCTGACCGAAGCGTCGGTTCAGCTTCGTGGTGGGACCGGTGTAGCGCGACATGGCGTGTGTTCAGTAGGTTGCTTGGTTTGGCGGATTGGGAGTTCCCGCCCGGTTTGCCATGGCCGGACGGTGATGCGGAAAGGCGAAAATCCTCAGACGCGGCGACGCTTGGGGGGGCGGCAGCCGTTGTGAGGGATGGGGGTGGCGTCGACGATCGAAGTGACGTTGAGGCCGAGGACCTGAAGGGCACGGATGGCGCTGTCGCGACCCATGCCGGGCCCCTTGACGCGGACAGAGACGTCCCTCAGTCCGTGAGCCATGGCCTGCTTGGCGGCCTCCTGGCAGACGACCTGGGCGGCGTAGGCGGTGGACTTGCGGGAGCCGCGAAACTGGTGACGGCCGGCGCTGCCCCAGGAAATCACGTTGCCGCTGGCGTCGGTGATGGTGACCTTGGTGTTGTTGAAGGTGGCCAGGATGTGACAGACGCCGGTGGTGATATTCTTGGAGCCTTTGGCGCGGCGAATCTTGATCTCACCGACCTCCTCGCCGAGGAGCTCCTTAGCGGTGATTTCCTTGCGTTCGGCGGAAGCTTCGGCGGCGGGGGCGGCGGCCGGAGCGGCCTCGGCAGGAGCCTGGGCGGCGGGGGCGGCGGCTTCGGCCTTGGGCTTGCGGGCCTTGGGGGTCTTGGGGGCTTCCTCGCTCATCGTTCGTCAGGGGGCGGGTGTCACTTGGCGTCGACCGGTGCGGCGACGCCGACAGTCTTGCGCTTGCCCTTGCGGGTGCGGGCGTTGGTGCGGGTGCGCTGGCCGCGCACGGGGAGACCGCGGAAGTGACGCAGGCCGCGGTAGCACTTGATGGCCTGAAGACGCTTGAGGTTCTGACCGATTTCGCGACGCAGGTCGCCTTCGCACATGTAGCCCATGCGGACGATGTACTCGACAATCTTGTTGAGCTGCTCCTCAGAAAGGCTCTGGGCGCGCATGGCCGAATCGAAGCCGAGGGCTTCGCAGATTTCGGCGGCGCGGCGGGGACCGATGCCATAGATGTAGCGGAGAGAAATCTCCACTTTCTTGTTGTTGGGAATGTCGACGCCGAGGATTCGAGGCATGGTCTACGGGCAGTTAGGAAGGAGGGAAAGAGGTCGAAACGTGAAGGTTCCCAGGCGCTTTGGAAGCAAAAAATGCGGTCAAGGCAGGGTAAGTATCTCGGGGCCTTCCTCGGTCACCAGGACGGTGTGTTCAAAATGGGCCGAAGGCTTGCCGTCGGCGGTCCGGGCGGTCCATCCATCCGACGCCATCACGATCTTGTGGGTACCCAGATTGACCATGGGTTCTATAGCCAAAGTCATGCCAGACAACAATTTAGGTCCAGAACCTGCCTTACCAAAATTAGGAATCTGGGGTTCTTCATGCATTTTACGACCCACCCCATGGCCGACGAAGTCGCGTACGATGCCGTACCCCCCGGGGGTTAGCACGGACTGAATGGCGGATGATATGTCCCCCACCCTGTTGCCAGCCCGGGCGGCGGCGATACCCGCCAACAAAGCCCTCTCGGTGTCCTGACAAAGCCTGCGGGCGGCCGGTGCAACCCCCCCCACGAGGACCGTGCGGGCGTTGTCACCGATGAAGCCTTCGCGCCGCACCACCACGTCGAGGGAGACCAGGTCGCCCTCGCAGATCACCCTGGAGGCGGACCCGATGCCGTGGACGACCTCATCGTTGACTGAGACGCAGATGTGACCCGGGTAGGTGAGCCGGTTGACGACGTAGCCGTGACAGGCGCTCTCGCAGCCGTGTCGGAGCATGAGGCCCTTGGCGGCCTGATCGAGGCCAGCGGTGGTCACTCCAGGCACGACGAGCGTACAAAGGTCGCGTAGGACGCGCGCGGCGGCGGCGCACGCGGCGCGCATGCCACCCAGCTCCTCCGTCGACTTCAGGTCGATCATCCCCTTGGGAAGGTCAGGGGGCGAAGGGGCCCCAGTGGTTCAGCCCCCAGGCGACCGCTCCGAGGATGAACAGCAGCAGGCAGACCTTCTCGAGCGAACCGAGCGCGGAAGCCTCGCCCTCGGCGCGGAGGCCGGGAGGGGGGACGGGCACGCCGCCGATGCGCCCCTTCTTGAGGAAGCCTTCATAGTTGCGCTGCAGGAGGTAGGTCTCGACCTGGCGCATCGTGTCGAGCATCACGCCAACCGTGATGAGGCCGCCGGTGCCGCCGAGGAAGGAGGCGAGGCGCATCGGGAAGCCGAGATTGAGGATGAAGAAGTCGGGCATCAGCGCGATGACGAGGAGGAACAGCGAGCCCGCGAGGGTCAGGCGCGTCATCACGAAGTCGAGGAACTGCGCAGTGTGCTCGCCGGGACGTACGCCGAGGATGTAGCCGTTATTCTTCTTGAGGTCGTCCGCAATCTGGACCGGACGGAACATGATGGAGATCCAGAAGTAGCTGAAGCCGAAGATTAGCACCGAATAGACAGTATAATAGAAGACGTTGCTACGGGTGAAGAGGTCGGCCCAGCCGTGCAGAAAGTCGAGCGTCGGCGAGAGCGTGCTCAGCGGGTTGAGCAGCATGGGCGGGAAGCTCATGATGGCGCCGGCGAAGATCACGGGCATCACGCCGGCGTAGTTCACCTTGAGCGGCAGGTAGTTGGTCTGGGCGCCGTACATCTTCCGTCCCACCATGCGCTGGGCGTACTGGATGGGAATCTTACGGACGGCCTGATTGATGGCGACCATCGCGGCGGTGACGACGACGAAGAGCAGCAGCATGCCGACGGCCTTCTCCCAGCCGTTGGAGGAGGCGGCGGCCGCCCCGACCTTGCCGCCGAAGGCGAGGCTGGCGAAGGAGGTGATGGCGCCGGGGATGTCGGCCAGGATGCCGATGGTGATGAGCAGCGAGGTTCCGTTACCGATGCCGCGCTGGGTGATCTGCTCCCCGAGCCAGAGCATGACAATCGCTCCGGAGGTGAGCAGGCAGACGCCGAGGCAGACGAAGAGCGTCTTGCTCTCCATCACCACGATGGTGCCGCGGAAATCCCCGAGGTCGAGGGCCTGTCCGACCTGCTGCGGATTGCAGAAGGCCCCGAGCAGCAGCGCGGACTGGATGACCGCGATGAGGATGGTGAGGTAGCGGGAGTACTGGGCCACCTTCTGTCGGCCGACCTCGCCCTCCTGCTGGAGGCGGGCGATGGAAGGCACGACCGCCGACATCAACTGCATGATGATCGAGGCGCTGATGTAGGGCATGATGCCGAGCGAGAAGATCGCACCCTTGAGCAGCGCCCCGCCGGTGAACATGTTGTACATCGCCACCACGCCGCCGGTGGCTTTGTCGGCCATGGAGGAGTAGTAGTCGACGATGTCCTTAGGGTCGATGCCCGGAAGGGGGATGTTCGCGCCGATGCGGGCGACGAATACCAGGGCCACGGTCGCGATTAGGCGGGCCCGGAGCTCGGGAATCCTCCAGCAGTTGGCGAAGGCCGAGAGCATCGGGGCTCCGTCAGGTCACTTGGCCTCGGCCTGCGCGGCGAGGAGCACGGCCTTGCCGCCGGCCGCCTCAATCTTGGCCTTAGCGGAAGCCGAGAAAGCGTGGGCGGAAACGGTGACGGCGCGGGACAGGTCGCCAGCGGCGAGCACCTTGAGGGGGCGGTCGGCGGCGCGGATGACTCCGGCAGCGGCCAGCTCGGCGGGACCGAAGGCCTTGCCCTCGAGCTCCTGGAAGTCACGGACGTTGACCACGGCGAATTCGACGCGGTTGACGTTGCGGAAGCCGCGGTGCGGGAGGCGGCGGTAGAGGGGCATCTGGCCGCCTTCAAAGCCGGGGCGATGTCCGCCACCGGAACGGGCCTTCATGCCCTTGTGTCCGCGGCCGGACGTCTTGCCGTGTCCGGAACCGCGACCGCGGCCGAGCACCTTGTGGCGATGGGTGGAGCCCTTGATGGCGGGCAGGGAGTGGAGCTTCATGACGTGTTTTCCGCTCAGGCGCGGAGGTTCTTGATCTGTTCGAGGGTGCGGAGCTTGGACAGTCCGTCGAGGGTCGCCTTGACGACGGCCTGCGGATTGTTGGAGCCCATGGACTTGGAGAGCACGTCCTTGTAGCCAGCCACCTCGAGCACGGCGCGCACGCCGCCGCCCGCAATGAGGCCGGTGCCGGGCGCGGCGGGACGGAGCATCACGACTCCGCCGTCAGCGTAGCCGACGACTTCGTGCGGGATGGTGTTTCCGCGGAGGTTAACGAGGATGAACGCACGGTGCGCGCGGTCGGTTCCCTTGCGGATTGCGTCAGGGACTTCCTTGGCCTTGCCGTAGCCGACGCCGACGCGGCCCTTGCCGTCACCGGCGACCACGAGGGCGGCGAAGTTGAAGCGGCGTCCGCCCTTCACGACCTTGGAGCAGCGGTTGATGTGGACGACCTTGTCGTTGTACTCGGAAGGGGTCGCGTCGCGGTTGTCGCGACGGGGACCGCGAGGTCCGCGGGGACCGCCGGGGCCGCTGGGGCCGCTGGGGCCGCTGCGACGGGGACCGCGACGGTCGCCGGAAGGGCTTTCGGAGTTGGCGGGCGCCGCCGGAGCGGCGTTGGGGGTGGCTTCGCTCATGAAGTGCTCAGAAGTTGAGTCCGGCCTTGCGGGCGGCGTCGGCGAAGGACTTGACGGCGCCGTGGTAACGGCGGCCGGCCCGGTCAAAGACGACGGCGGTGACGCCGGCGGCCTTGGCCTTGGCTCCGAACGCCTCGCCGAAGACGGCGGCTCCGGCCACGTTGGGGCGGAGCTTCTTGGTGCGGAGGTCCTTGGAGGTGGTGGAGAGGGCGGCCACGGTCACGCCGCGGTCGTCGTCGATGGCCTGAGCGTACAGGTGCAGGTGCGTCAGCTTCAGGGCCAGGCGGGGACGCTCGGCGGTGCCACGGACGGACTTGCGGATGCGCCAGCGGCGCTTCTGAGCCAGGAGATTCTTCTTCTGCAGTTTCATCGTGAATGTCAGGCGGCGCTCAGGCCGTCTTCTTGCCCTCCTTGCGGCGGACGTACTCGCCCTCGACCCTCACGCCCTTGCCCTTGTAGGGCTCGACGGGCTTGTAGAGCTTGATCGAGGAGGCCACTTGGCCGACCATGTGTCGGTCGGCGCCGGAGATGACGAGCTTGGTGCCGTCGGTGACCTCGACCTTCACGCCCTCGGGGAGGGTGTACTGGATGGGATGGGAATAGCCCAGCGAGAGGTCCAGGACCTTGCCCTTGAGCGCGGCCTTGAAGCCGACGCCTTCGATGAGGAGGGTCTTGGAGTAGCCGGTGGCGACGCCCTCGACCATGTTGCGGACGATGGCGCGCACGGTGCCGTGGAGGGCGCTGGCGGACTGGTCCGCGGTAAGGTCGGAGACGTTGACGACGGCGCCGTTGACGACGACGCCGATCTCGGATGGAAAGGGCTTGCTCAGCTTGCCCTTGGGGCCCTCGACGTTGACGACGTTTCCGGCCACGGAGACCTTGACGCCGGGGAGAATGTTGACGGGCTGCTTGCCGATGCGGCTCATGGGTGCGGTGCGCGATTGGGTTACCAGACCTTGGCAAGGAGCTCGCCGCCCACCTTCTTCTGGCGGGCCTCGGAGTCGGTCATGACGCCGCGGGAGGTGGTGAGGATGGAGACGCCCATGCCACCGATGACCTTGGGCACGGCGGTGTAGCCAGCGTAGACGCGGCGACCAGGCTTCGAGACGCGCTCGATGCTGGTGATGGCGGGCACGCCGGCGACGTACTTGAGGGTGAGCTCGAGGACGGGAAGTCCGTCGCGTTCGGCCTTACGGAAGTCGGTGATGAAGCCGGACTGCTTGAGGATGCCGGCCACGCCTTCGCGGAGACGGGACCACTGCACGGTCACGGTCGTCTTGGACGCCTGGGAGGCGTTGCGGAGGGAGGTCAGGAAATCCCCGATGGTGTCGGTGGAGGCGGACATATCTTGCTGGGTCTGAGGGGTTACCAGGAGGCCTTGGTGACTCCAGGGATCTGGCCGCCGAGCGCGAGCTCGCGGAAGGTGATGCGGGAGAGGCCGAACTTGCGGATGAACGCGCGGGGACGGCCCGAGATGGAACAGCGGTTCTTGTGGCGCACGCGCGAGGAGTTGCGCGGGAGCTTGGCGAGGCGACGCTGGGCGTCGTAGAAGGCCTCCTCCGACGCGTTGGGGTCGGAGAGGATCTTCTTCAGTTCGGCGCGCTTGGCGGCGTACTTCTTGACGAGACGGTCACGCTTAAGGGCGCGCTGGATGACGGACTTCTTGGCCATGCTGGTATGAAGGATCGGGGGCTCAGGCCTTGGCGGCGGCCTCGGCCGTGGAGGCCGCGGCGGTGGTACGGCGGAAGGGCATGCCGAGCAGGCGGAGCAGTTCGCGTCCTTCCTCATCGCTCTGGGCGGAAGTGACGATGACGACGTCGAGGCCGATGTTGGAACGCTGGGATCCGTCGGCTTGGGTCTCGGGGAAGATGGTGTGGTCGGCGATGCCGAGCGAGTAGTTGCCGCGGCCGTCGAGGCGGTTGGAGGTGCCGCGGAAGTCGCGGATCATCGGCAGGGCCACCGCGGTGAGACGCAGGAGGAACTCCCACATGCGGGCTCCGCGCAGGGTCACCATGCAGCCGAGGGGCATGCCCTGGCGCACCTTGAAGTTCGCGACGGACTTGGCCGCCTTGGTGATGACGGGCTTTTGGCCGGAAAGCTTGGTGAGCTCCTTGACGACCTCGGCGATGTGGCCCTTGTCAGCCTCGGCCTTGAAGGCGGAGTTGAGGACGATCTTCTTGAGGCCGGGCACTTCGTGCACGTTCTTGTAACCGCGGCTCTGGCGGAGCTCGGGGACGACCTTCTCGAGGTAATGCTTCTTAAGGTAGGGGACGTTCTGGGACATCAGGGAAGTTCTCTCGGGTGGTTTCGACGGGGTCACTTGCGCGCCGACCCCTTGGCGCGGCGGGCGTCGAAGAGCGACGCGAGCATGACGTTGGAACGGTGGATGGGGGCCTCACGCTCGGTGATGCCACCCTGCCCGTCCTGAGTGCGCTTGAGGTGGCGCTTCACGAGGTTGAGCCCCTCCACGACGACGCGCTCGTCGGTGCGGTCGTAGGAGGTAACTTTGCCGCGGCGACCCTTTTCGGCGCCAGCGATGACGACGATCTCGTCGCCCTTCTTGATGTCGGTCTTGGCCATGTTTAGAGGACCTCGGGGGCGAGGGAGATAATCTTCATGAAGTTCTTGCCGCGGAGCTCGCGGGCGACAGGCCCGAAGATGCGGGTGCCCTTCGGATTGCCGTTGTCGTCGAGGATGACGACGGCGTTGGTGTCAAAGCGGAGGTAGCTGCCGTCGTTGCGACGGATGGGGGCGACGGTGCGCACGATGACGGCGCGGCACACGGAGCCCTTCTTGACCTGGGCATCGGGGGTGGAGTCCTTGACAGAGCAGATGATGACGTCGCCGATACCGGCGGTGTCGGTCATCTGTCCGAGGCGACGGATCATCCGCACCTTGCGGGCCCCGGTGTTGTCGGCCACTTCGAGCCGTGAAAGCATCTGGATCATGACGGTGGCTCCTGGTCTCGGATCATTCGTCGACCGACTGGGCGGCGATCTTGGCGGCCTGGACGACGCGGATGACGCGCCAGCGCTTCAGCTTGGAGAGCGGACGCGTCTCCATAATCTCGACGCGGTCTCCAGCCTTGCACTCGTTCTTCTCGTCGTGGGCGTGCAGCACGGTGCGTCGCTTGACCTCCTTGCCGTAGACGGGATGCGGCACGGTGTACTGGTAAGCAATCTTGACGGTCTTGTCGCCGGAACGTGAGGCGACGACCCCCTGGAGGGTCTTGCGGTTGGAGCGGGTCACGGACATCGGGAAAAGGGTCTGGGTCACTTTTTGTCGGCCTGGCCGAGGACGGTCAGGCAGCGGGCGACCTCGCGGCGGAGGGTGCGGAAACGGGCGGGATTCTCGACCGCGCCGGTCGCCTTCTTGAGGCGGAGGCTGAGGAGCTCCTCGCGGGCCTCGCGCACGCGCTTCTGAAGCTCAGCGGCCACCAGGGGGCGGAGGGCCGAAGCGGCGGAGGGCTTGTCTTTACGGTCGTTGGGCATCGGGAAAAGGGGTCAGTTATGGGCGGCGGACGCGTCGTTCATCAATACTTTTCGAGCTCCTCGCGGGCCACGAAGCGGCAGCGGACCTGCAGCTTGGTGTCCGCCAGGCGCATGGCCTCACGGGCGACGCTGAGGGGGACACCGGCGACCTCGAAGAGCATGGTACCGGGTTTGATGACGGAGACGTAGAACTCGACGCTTCCCTTGCCCGAGCCCATGCGGACTTCGGCGGGTTTCTTGGTCACCGGGGTGTGGGGGAAGATGCGCATCCACACCTTGCCCTTGCGCTTAAGGGAGCGGGAGATGGCGATGCGCGCAGCCTCAATCTGGTTGGCGGGGATCCGGGCGCGGTCCAGGGACTGGATGCCGAAGTCACCGAAGGCGAGGGTGTTGCAGGCCGTGGCGTTGCCACGGATCTTGCCCTTGCGGTGCTTGCGCCACTTGGTGCGGCTGGGTTGAAGGTTGGCCATGTGCGGGTCTCGGGTCAGGGTTGGCTTTCGGAGGGGATCAGAACTCGGAGTCCTTGGAGCAGATCCAGCACTTGATGCCGACCTTGCCGGCTAGGGTGCGGGCTTCGGTGAAGCCGTAGTCGATGTTCTCGCGGAGGGTGTGGAGCGGGACGCGACCGACGCGGGCGGACTCCACGCGGGCGATCTCGGCGCCGCCGAGACGACCGCCAAGGCGGATGCGGATGCCGTCGGCGCCGTTGGTCATGGTGGTCTGGACGGCCTTCTTCATGGCGCGTCGGAAGGAGATGCGTCGCTCGAGCTGCAGGGCGATGTTCTCGGCGACGAGCTGGGCCACGAGGTCGGGGCGCTTCACTTCGTTCACCTCGAGGATGACGTCGTCGACACGGGCCTTGCCGGCGACCTTTTGGATCTCCTCGCGGAGCTTCTTGAGCTCATCGCCCTTGCGGCCGATGACGACGCCAGGGCGGGCGGTCCAGATGCGGACGCGAACCTTCTGGCCGGCGCGCTCGATGTAGATGCGAGGCACCGCCGCCTGGCGGAGCTTCTCCTTGAGGAACTCGCGAATGCGGTAGTCCTCCAGGATGTTGGCGGGGAAGTCGCGCTTGGTGGCGAACCAGCGGGACTCCCAGTTGCGGCGGACGGCGAGTCGGAAGCCGGTCGGATTTACTTTCTGTCCCATGGTAAGAGGTGTGCGAGGATTACTTGGTGGCTGATCCGAGGGCCACGCGCACGTGACTCAGGGACTTGTGGATGGGGTGCGCCGAACCGCGGGCGGCCGGCATCGAACGCTTGATGACAGGCCCCTGGTTGACGGTGGCGGAGACGACAATGAGCTCGCTGCTCGAGAGGTTATGGTTGTTCTCGGCGTTGGCGATGGCGCTCGCAAGGGTCTTGCCCAGGATGCGGGCGGACTTGCGGGGGATGAAACGAAGGAGCTGCACGGCCTCCTCGGCGGGCAGGCCCTGGATCTGGCGCGCGACTTCGCGCACCTTCTGGGGCGACATGCGGGCGAAACGGGTGGTGGCGTGGACTTGGGCGGACATGACTTGTGTGAAAGCTTCGGGGTTCAGAGACGGGGATTGACGCGCACGGAGACAAGGTCCCCGGCTGAGACGGAGACGCCGGGGGCGAGCTCGAGCACGAGGGCGACGGATCGGGCGCGGACCGATTCGGCGACGATGACGGACCCGAGCGGGGCGCCCGCACGGGAGAGGGTGCAGACGGCGCCGGGGCGAAGGCCGCGGGCATAGCCTCCGTCCAGGACCAGGAGGTCCGCGGAGGAGCCGGGGACGACGGAGGCCACGAGAGCACGGCCGTCGGACTCCGCCGGTGCCAGAACGCGCGTCTCCGCGCCGGTCGCGGAGGCGACGGCGAGGAGGCAGGCGGTGGTGAGGACGGAGCGCACGGGGATTACTGTACCTCCTTGCGGGAGGGCTGGGTGTGCTGGCGGAAGGTGCGGGTGGGCGAGAACTCGCCCAGCTTGTGCCCGACCATGTTCTCGGTGACGTACACCGAGACGAAAGCCTTGCCGTTGTGCACCTCGAGATTCACGCCGATGAAGTCGGGGGTGACGGTCGAGCGACGGGACCAAGTCTTGATGGGCTTGCGGCTGTTCGCCTTCTGGGCGGCCTGGACCTTGTCGAGCAGGTGGGCGTCGACGAAGAATCCTTTCTTGCGGGAGCGTGCCATGTTGCGTGGTGGCTGGAGGGGTTAGACCTGCTTCACCTTCCGGCCGTTGCGGCGGACGATGATCTGGTTGTTGGAAGGCTTGGCCTTGATGCGCGTCGGGAAGCCCTTCGCGAGCTGGCCCCACGGGGACTTGAGCTGCTGGCGTCCGCCGCCGCCTTTCTTCTTGCCGCCGCCGCCGCCGTTGGGGTGGTCGACGGGGTTCATGGTCATGCCGCGCTGGCGGGGACGGAGGCCCTTCCAGCGGTTGCGACCAGCCTTGCCCTGGCTGGCGTTGTGGTGGTCGACGTTGCCGACGACGCCCACGGTGGCGCGGCAGTCGGCGTTCAGATAGCGCTGCTCGCCGGAAGGCATGCGCAAGATAGCGCGTTCAGCCTCGATGCCGAGGAGCTGGGCGAAGCCGCCGGCGCTGCGGGCGAGCTGGCCTCCCTTGCCGGGCTCCAACTCGATGCAGTGGATGAAGGTGGCGGGGGGGATCAGGCGTAGCGGCAGGGAGAGTCCGGGCGTGAGCTGCTCCTGAGCGGTGTTGGTGCTGACGACCTTGTCGCCGACCTTGAGGCCGTCTGGCGCCAGGATGTAGGCGATGGACTTGTCGGCGTACTCGAGCAGAGCGAGGTGCGCGGTGCGATTAGGATCGTACTCGAGACGGGTCACGGTGGCGACCTCGTCGATGCGGTCGCGACGGAAGTCGACGCGACGGTAGAGCTTCTTGTGGCCTCCGCCGCGGCGCCGCGAGGTGATGCGTCCGTAGCAGTTGCGGCCGCGGGCGCGTTGGTTGCTCTCCGTGAGGGAGCGCTCAGGACGGCCCTCGTGGAGGCCCTCGGTCTTCACGCGGACCAGGAAACGCTGGCCGGGGGTGACCGGACGATGGGTGATGAGAGGCATGGGAGTGAGGTCCGGCTGGATCAGGCGAGGGTGATGACTTCGCCCTTCTTGAGGGTCACGATGGCGCGACGGGAGGGCGTCTCGGTGTAGATGGCGCCTCCGCCGAGGCGGCTGCGGCGCACCTTGCCCTTGCGGACGAGGACGTTGACCTTCTCGACGGTGACCTTGAAGGCGGCCTCGACGGCGGCCTTGATCTGGCGGCGGTCGGCGCCCGGGAGCACCTCGAAGACGTACTTGTTGGCCTCGGAGAGGCCAGAGGCCTTCTCGGTGAGAATCGGGCGGCTGATGATTTCGGAAGCGGGCTTCATGACGGTGCGTCTCAGTTCTTGGCGCGCTCGAGGACCTTCTGGAGTCCGGACTCGGAGATCAGCACGCGGGGCGTGCGGACGAGGTCGAGGGCGTTGAGGTTGGCGGAGTTGGAGAAAACGGCGCGTCCGACGTTGCGGCTGGCGCGGAGCACGGGCTCGGACCAGGCGCTGTCGACGACGAGCAGGCGGCGTCCTTCGGGGCTCACGTTGCTCAGGACCTTGGCGAACAGACGGGTCTTGGGCTGGGCGACCTCGAACTTCTCGATGACCGAGAGTCCGCCGTCCTTGGCGAGTTCGAAGAGGGCGCGGGCCAGCGCGATGCGACGGGCCTTGGCGGTGATGGTCTTGGACCAGTCGCGAGGACGGGGACCGAAGACGATGCCGCCCTTGTAAAGCTGGGGGGCGCGCTTGTCGCCGTGACGGGAGCCGCCGGAGCCCTTCTGCGGCAGAATCTTCTTACCGGAACCGGCGACTTCGCCGTAGTCCTTGGTCTTGGAAGTGCCCTGGCGCTTGTTGGCTTGGTAGGAGACGACGACCTGCTTGAGCAGGGCGACGCCCTTGCTTCCTTCAAAGGCGGGGATGTCGAACTCCTTCTCGGTGAAGGCGGAGCCGTCGGGCTTGTAGACTTTGAGCTTCATTTTGCTTCGGATGGCTGGGCGGTTCACTTGACGATGGCCTTCTTGGCCGGGCGGACGACGACGAGCTCGCCGTTGGCGCCGGGGAAGCTGCCCTTGACGAGGAGGAGGTTCTTCTCGGCAAGCACCTGCACGACGCGGAGGTTCTGGGCGGTGCGGCGCACGTCGCCCATGTGACCGGGCATGCGCTTTCCCTTGAAGACGTGACCCGGGGTCTGACGCATGCCGATCGAGCCCGAGCGGCGGTGCATCATGTGACCGTGGGAGTCGGGCTGGCCGGACATGTTGTGGCGCTTCATGACGCCCTGGAAGCCGCGGCCCTTGACGGTGCCGATGACGTCGACGAGCTGCCCGGGGGCGAACTTCTCGACGGTGATGATGTCGCCCACCTTGGCCTCCACGGTGCCGTTCTGGCGGATCTCATGGAGATGGCTGTGGGCGGCGACGCCGGCCTTGCGGAGGTGGCCCATCTCCCCGTTGGAGACGCGGCTCTCCTTCTGGGCGCCGAAGGCGATCTGGACGGCGTGGTAGCCGTCCTTCTCCTGCGTCTTAACCTGGGTCACTGGGCAGGGGCCCGCCTGGATGACGGTCACGGGCACGAGGACGTTGTCCCCGTCGTAGACCTGGGTCATGCCGATTTTCTTACCAAGTAGCTGGTGCTTCATTTTCTAAGAGGCAGGTGGCCGGTGAGGCCGTTTGGTCATCGCTGACCTGCGTTAGGGATGGGTGTCCTTGCGGAGACTTCTTCCTGATGCGGGGCGCGAGGCCTGCGTTGGGTTGGAGGTTGGTCGGAGGGTGGAGGTTAGACGGTGATGCTGATGTCGACGCCAGAGGGCATGTTCAGCTTCTTCAGTTCGTCGACGGTCTGGGAGTTGGGCTCTTGGATCACGATCAGCCGCTTGTGGGTGCGGATCTCGAACTGGTCCATCGACTTCTTGTCGACGTGGGGCGAACGATTGACGGTCAGGCGCTGGATCACGACCGGCAGCGGCACGGGTCCGGAGACCTGCGCGCCGGTGCGCTTGGCGGTGTCGACGATCTCATTGGCCGACTGATCGATCATGCGATAGTCGAAGCCTTTGAGCTTGATGCGGATTTTGGGGATGCGGGCCATCGGGAAGGGTCTCGGGTTCAGGTGCGGGCAGGGGCGCGGGAGGAGGTCTCGACCACCTGCTTGAGGATGTTGGCCGGCACCTGGGCGAAGTTGCTGGGCTCCATGGTGTAGGAGGCGCGGCCCTTCGAGAGGGAGCGCACGTCGGTGGCGTAGCCGAACATCTCGGCGAGAGGGACGAGGGCGTTGATGTTGCAGGCGCCGTTCTTGGTCTCCATGCCCTGGATCTGTCCGCGGCGGCGGTTGAGGTCGCCCATGATGTCACCCTGGTACTCCTCGGGGGTCACGACTTCGACCTTCATGATGGGCTCGAGCAGGATGGGCTTGGCGTCCTTCATGGCCTCCTTGAAGGCGAAGATGCCGGCCATCTTGAAGGCCATTTCGTTCGAGTCGACCTCGTGGAAGGAGCCGAAGACGATGCGGGCGGTGAAGTCGATCACCGGGTAGCCGGCAACGACGCCGTTGTTGGCCGCCTCGAGGATACCTTCGGTAGTCGGCTTGATGTACTCCTTGGGGATGACGCCGCCGACGATTTCGTTGACGACCTCTTGACCCTTGCCGGTGTTCGGCTCGAGCTTGATCTCAGCGTGGCCGTACTGGCCGCGTCCGCCGGACTGGCGGATGAACTTGCCCACGCCCTCGGAGGCCATGGTGATGGACTCGCGGTAGGAGATCTGGGGCTTGCCGGACTTGGCCTCGACCTTGAATTCGCGCTTGAGGCGGTCGACGATGATTTCGAGGTGCAGCTCGCCCATGCCGGAGATGATGGTCTGTCCGGTCTCGGGGTTGGTGGATAGGCGGAAGGTCGGATCCTCCTGCGCGAGGCGCTGGAGACCGATGCCCAAGCGTTCCTGGTCGGCCTTCGAATTGGGCTCGATGGACATCGAGATCACCGGATCGGCGAAGGTCGGGGGCTCGAGGACGAGGTCGTCCTCCAGGGTGAGGGTGTCGCCGGTGACGACGTCCTTGGGTCCGACGACGGCGCAGATGTCGCCGGAGTAGGCGATGTCGATCTCCTCGCGGTCCATGGCGCGGAGCAGCAGGAGTCGCGAGATGCGCTCATTGCGGCGGGTGCGGGGGTTGTAAAGGGAGTCGCCTTTCTTGAGCTGGCCGCGGTAGACGCGGAAGAACACCAGCTGCCCGACGAACGGGTCGGACCAGAGCTTGAAGCAGAGGCCGGTGACCTTGGAGGCGTCGTCCGCGGCGATCTTGATCTCGGTGTCTCCATCATCCTTGAAGGCGCGGATGGAGGAGGTCTCGTCAATCGGTGAGGGCAGGCAGTCCACCACGCAGTCGAGGAGCATCTGGACTCCCTTGTTCTTGAAGGCCGAGCCGGGGATTACGCCGATGAAGTTCATCGACAGGGTGGCCTTGCGGACGCCGGTGCGGATCTCGTCGACGCTGACCTCCTGGCCGTCGAGGTACTTAGCGGCGAGGGCGTCGTCGAAGTCAGCGAGGGCCTCGATCAGGCCGTCGCGCCACTTCTTGGCCTCGTCTTTCTGATTGGCGGGGATGTCGACCTGGTTGAACTTCATGCCCTTCGGGTCGGACTCGTCGTAGAGGTAGGCGACGTTCTTGACGAGGTCGATGAGGCCCTTGAAGGCCTCGCCCTGGCCAATCGGGATGTAAAGGGGGTGGGCGTTGCCCTTGAGCTTCTGGCGGATGTCGTCGATGGCTCCGAAGAAGTCTGCGCCGGTGCGGTCCATCTTGTTGACGAACGCGACGCGGGGCACGCTGTATTTGTTCATCTGGCGCCAGACCGTCTCGGACTGGGGCTGCACGCCAGCCACGGCGCAGAAGACGGCGACGGCGCCATCAAGGACGCGGAGCGAGCGCTCCACCTCGGCCGTGAAGTCCACGTGACCGGGGGTGTCGATGATGTTGATGCGGTGGTCGATGCCGGCGAAATGACCTTCCTTGGTCTTCCAGCCGGCGGAGATTGCCGCCGCGGTGATGGTGATGCCGCGCTCGCGCTCCTGCTCCATCCAGTCGGTGGTGGCGGTGCCGTCGTGCACTTCGCCCATCTTGTGCACCACGCCGGTGTAGAAGAGGATGCGCTCGGTCGTGGTGGTCTTGCCCGCGTCGATGTGCGCGGCGATGCCGATGTTGCGCGTGTGCTCCAGGGGGAACTTGCGGTTCGCCGAATTGAGCTTGGAAAGGGGGGCGGACATGGACAGAACCTCGAGACGGACCTTGCGGACGGACGGAGATTACCAGCGCAGGTGGGCGAAGGCGCGATTGGCCTGCGCCATCTTGTGGGTCTCCTCGCGCTTCTTCACCACGTTGCCGGTGTTGTTGTAGGCGTCGACGACCTCGGCAGCGAGGGCCTCAGACATCGGGGATCCCTTGCGGGCGGTGGCGGCGGCCACGACCCAGCGGAGGGCGATGCTGTTCTGACGCTCGTGGCTGACCTCGACGGGCACCTGGTAGGTGGCTCCGCCGACGCGGCGGCTCTTCACCTCGAGCTTGGGGCGGCAGTTCTCCAGGGCGCCGAGGAGAAGCTCCACGGGGTTACCCTTCATGAGCTTCTCGCTGACCTTCTCGATTGCGCCGTAGACGATGGCCTGGGCGACGGACTTCTTGCCGGACTTCATCACGATGTTGATGAGCTGGCTGACGAGGGCGCTGCCGTAACGGGCGTCAGGGAGATGGACGCGCTTGGCTGCTTTGCGACGACGGGACATGGCGGACCAGATTGAGGGGGACGGGGTTCAAGCCTTCTTTTCCTTGGGACGCTTCACGCCATACTTGGAGCGGGAGCGGCGGCGCTTCTCGACGCCAGAGCAGTCCAGGGGGCCCCGGACGATGTGGTAACGGACGCCGGGAAGGTCCTTCACACGGCCGCCGCGGACGAGCACCACGGAGTGCTCCTGCAGCTTGTGGCCTTCGTCAGGAATGTAGGAGATGACCTCCTGGCCGTTGGTGAGACGCACCTTGGCGACCTTGCGCTGGGCGGAATTCGGCTTCTTGGGGGTGCGGATCATCACCTGCACGCAGACGCCCCGACGGAACGGAGAATTGTTGAGGGCCGGAGACTTCGACTTGGTCTTCGGCTTGATGCGCGGGTTGCGCACGAGCTGGTTGATGGTGGGCATGGACCTCGGTTAAATAGGGAAAAGGGCGTTTGGGCATACAAACGAGAGCCCCTCATGCAAGAGGAATCTTGGGCTTTTTAAGGTTTCTTTACTCGGGGCAGCATTGCCGCCGGGAATGGCATTTTGGGCGGGACAACCACGGGAGCTCCTCCAAGATAAACGCCCCATGATAAAAGGGTCCGGCTTTAGCGTTGCTCTGACTCTGCTCGGGCTCATGTCACCCTCTTGGGCCTCGGGACAGGCTAAGACCCCTTCACCGGGCACCCCGCCGGCCCCCCAAAAGGTGGAAAATGCCCAAAAAGTGGAGGATTCTGACGCTGAAGTCATTCTCTTGGCCGGCCTTCCGGCTGGCAAATCAGAAGCCGAAATAACCAGCTACGCCCGGCGTACTTACCTGTTCACGGATTTGATTCTTGATCCGGGCCTCCAACAAATGACTCGCATGGCGCTCACCAGAATCGAAGAAAATCCAAAGAAATCCGAGGCGATCAAAGCGGAACACCTAGGCTTGGTCTCGAGCCATTTCCTCAAGCAGGCCATGGACGCGCAGGCCAGGAACGCAGGCCTCGCCGACGTGCTCAACCTAGCCCAGATTGCGGTGCGTTGCCAGCCTTCCAATGCAAAGGCTAAATTGTTCTATTCCAACATCTTACACTCATATCTTGGTCGTACTGACGATGCCATCCAGACGCTTCAGCACGGTCTCGAACACCTGGCCATCGATGACCCTCTGGCCAAGGACTACGTCGAACGGTATTTCCAGTTTCTCCAACTCAAGGAACGGGACGGAGAAGTGGTATCCCAAGGTCTGAAGCTGCTCCAATCCGGCAAAGTCCTCCCCCCTCCGCTTCGCGAAGCGGTCGCCATGGGGGTGGCCACGTCCCTCTATTGGAGCGGGAAATATCCTGAAGCGGTCGCGACCGTCGACGGCGCCACCCTCGACCGCGAGGTGAGCGGACTGCTGCTCAAGGCCCGGTCGCTCTTCGATGGAGGTCGCACGCGCGAGGCAGTCACGCTGCTGGAAGGACGCACGAGCGCCTTCAAGGGCACGGCCAAGGACGCACTGCTCTCACAGCTGGGCCGGTTCCACCTGCTGCTCGGCCAGCCGAAGGTGGCGCTCTCGATCGCCGAGGAACGTATTGCTGCCGAACCGAAGGCGCCCTTCCCCCGGCTGCAACGGCTGCACCTGCTGGACCGGCTCGGGCTCCGCGAGGAATATGAGAAGGAACTGCGCACGGTCATGGAGAGGTTCGCCAACAGCGCACCCGCCATGATTGCGCTCGCCAACTTCGCCGCGGAGAAGGGCTACGACGGGCTCACGCTCGCGGTGGCCAACCAATCCGCCGCACGGGGCTTCGAGAAGGCCACCTACGCCGCCCTCCACCTCGAGGCGCTCCTCAACGCGAAAGGCTACGACGAGGTGATCGCCCAGCACCGTCAGGTGACGGCCGCGGACCGGGCCTTCTTCAAGACCAACGAGCCCCTGGTGCAGGCGCTGCTCGGCATCGCGCATCACGGGCGGCCCAAGAAGGACGAGCTCAGCTCCAGACGGGACCGCGACATCGGGGACCGTTACCTGCAGGAATTCCTCAAGGCCCCCAACCTCGGGCCGGAAGCCTACCGCTCGGTCGGACGACACCTGCGCACGGTCCGCGCCTCGGATGCCTCCGTCCGCGTGCTCGAGGCCGGAGTCCGCGCTCATCCGCGCTATTCACAGCTGCGGGCCGACCTGATCGGCGCCCGCATCATCGCAGGGCTCACGGAAGGCTACGGCGACCGCAAGCCCCTCGCCGACGACGTGGAGGAACTGCTCCGGTCCCGGAGGCCCTCGCCCATCGTCTGGCAGGAGGTGCTGGGCTGGATCCGGTCCGAGGCGAAGCTGCCCGACGACCAGCGTCGGAGGCTGGAAAGCGAGGTCTCAAGCCTGACCCGCCCCAACCTGGATCAGGAAGCTCTCGCCGGACGCTGAGCCATGGACCTCGCCTCGCGCCGCTCCGAGCTGCTCGCCGAACTGGAGCCGTTCGCCGATCATCATGAGCGCTTCCAGTACGTGATCGACCGGGCCAAAGGTGCTCCGGGACTCTCCGCCGAACTCCGGCTCGACCAGTTCCTCATCGAGGGCTGCACGTCCAACCTGTGGCTGTTGCCCTCGCTGGAGGACGGAGTCTGCCGCTTCCGCTGCGACGCCGACTCGCTCATCACCAAAGGGGTCGCCTCCCTGGTGTGCGAACTCTACGACGGGGCCTCGCCGGCGGAAGTCGCCTCCACGGACGCCGACTTCCTCTCCAAGGCCGGCATCACGCAGCATCTGTCCACCAACCGGCGCAACGGACTCTCCAACCTGGTCGGAAGAATCCGCGCCTTCGGGCGCGCCGCGGAGGCGGCCCGGTCATGACGACGGCGACGAAAGGCGACGTGACGCTGCGCTGGCTCTGTTTCGGCGCGCTGGGCTGGGCCGTGCTGGTGCTGCAGGCGGGCGGCTTCACCACGAGTATCCACGCCGGCATGGCCTTCCTGGACTGGCCGCTCTCCAACGGCTCGGTCAATCCGCCCGGCTGGCTGACGGAAATCGACAAGTTCGCCGAGCATTCCCACCGGCTGGCCGCCGCCGGACTCGGGCTGCTCTGCCTGGCCATCGCCTGGACCCACGCGGCGCGCGAACCGCGGCGCATTCCGCGGCTCGCGGCCTACGCGGTGCTGGTCCTAGTGGTCGCGCAAGGCCTGCTCGGCGGGTTCCGCGTGATGCTCGACCAGCTCAACGTGGGCGGAGAGGGTAACTTCAAAGCGCTGGCCTTCGCCGTCACGCACGGCGTCAACGCGCAGCTGACCATCGCGCTGCTCGCCGCGCTCGCAACCTCGCACCTCGGGACCTGGCGCGAGGCCACCGGAGGCTCGGATCGGCTGCGTTCCGCGGCGCGCGCCGCCCTCCTCGCGACGTTCGCGGTCATCGTCGCCGGAGCGCTCATGCGCCAGAGCCGCAGCACCATGTGGGTGGTGGAACCGACAATCACCGGACTCTTCATCCCTTCGGCGGGCGAAGGGGCGGCCTGGTGGTTCAACCTGCTCCACCGCTCGGGCGCGATCCTGGCCGGACTGCTCGTGCTGCGCTTCGCCTACGGACTGGCGCGCGAAGGACGCCGGGGGCTGGCCCTTGCGGTCACGGCCCTGCTGACGCTCCAGACGGTACTCGGCGTGCTGGGGCTGAAGCTCCCGCTCAACCCGCACGTGCGCACGATTCACGTGGTCACCGCCGCCGCGCTGCTCTCCACGCTCGCCGCGGCCACGCTGCTCGTCCATCGACGCGAAGGGGCGCTGCGCGACGCCTGAGGCGTTTTGCCTTGGACAGCGGTGACAAAGACTCCACCACAGGAAGGATGAGCGAACGTGCCGAATCGGTGCCCGCAGCCTGCTGGGAACTGACCAAGCCCAGGCTCTCCGCACTTGCGGCGCTCACGGCCTTGGCGGGCTACTTCTGTAGCGACCCGGACGGAGCCGCCGACGCGCGCACGCTCGTCTCGCTCGCGCTCGGCACGGCGCTCGCCGCGGGCGCCTGCGGCGCGCTCAACATGTGGTGGGACCGCGAGGCCGACGCACGGATGGAACGCACGCGCGGGCGGCCCATCCCCGCCGGCACGGTAGCGCCCGGAGCGGCGCTGGCCTTCGGACTCACGCTCCTGGCCGCCGGTGTGGGGCTGGTCTGGTTCGGCGCCGATCCGCTCGCCGGCGGGCTGACCGCCGGCACGGCCGCCTCGTACCTCCTCCTCTATACGCCGCTGAAGTCGCGCACGTCCTGGTGCACGCTCGTGGGCTCGCTGCCCGGCGCGCTGCCGCCTCTCATCGGCACGGCCGCCAAGCTCGGCGGCCGGATTGACGAGATGGGCTGGATGCTCTTCGCCCTGCTCTTCTTCTGGCAGGTGCCGCACTTCATGGCTCTGGCGATGCTGTGGCGCGAGGACTACGCCCGCGGCGGATTCAGGATGGCGACGGTCGAGGACCCCACCGGCGGCTCCGCCGCCCGCTGGGCCGCGGTCTTCACGGTGCCGATGGTCGTCACGGCCGGTCTGATCGGCACGATGTTCTCCCCAGTCTGGTCCTCGCCCTACTGGTGGGTCTCGACGGCCGCGGGGCTGTGGTTCCTGAAGCTGACGTCGGACTTCCTCCGTCCGGACCGTCGCGAGGCGGCGGCGAAACCCTACTTCATCGCCTCCATCCTCTACCTGCCCGCGGTGCTCCTCACGCTGACGCTCTGCCGGCTGTTCTGAATTCAGTCCATGGAACTGCGGCAGAAAAAAGACCGGATGCGCGTCGAGATGTCGAGCCGCGCGGCCGCTCTCACGCGCCGGGAGCTTGAGACGGCCGGCGAAGCAACCACCCTCCTAGTTGCCGCCCTGCCCGAATGGAAACAGGCCCGCACGGTCTGTCTCTACGCCTCCTTCGGATCCGAACCCGCCACGGACGCGCTGCTGCGGCTCGCGCTCAGCCAAGGCCGCACGCTGCTGCTGCCCCGCATGGCCGCTGACCGTTCGTCCACGGTCCGCAAGGTGAACGCGCTGGAGGAGCTCGCGGTCTCGCGGCTCGGCATCCGCGAGCCGTCCGAAGGAGCTCCGGAAGGATCGGCCGGGGACGCGGACCTGATCCTGGTGCCGGGGCTGGCCTTCGACCGCCGGGGAAGGAGGCTCGGCCGGGGAGCCGGATTCTATGATCGGCTGCTGCATGGCCTGACCCGGCGCACGTTCCTGCTCGGCCACGCCCACGCTTTCCAGATTACGGGGATGGTGCCAGTCGAGCCGCACGACGTCAGGGTCCGGGCGGTGGTGACTCCCCGGGAAGTGCTACGCTGCAGGCTCCGCTAAACCGGTTTGCCAAGCGGACGGAAGCGAGCCCGTTGGAGGGTCCGATGCCAACCGAACGTCCAGAGGCCATCCGACTCCGCGGAGTCAGGCAGAACAACCTGAAGGGCTTCGACATCGACATCCCGGTGGGGCGGCTGACGGTGGTCACGGGGCTGAGCGGCGCAGGCAAGTCGTCGCTGGTGTTCGACACGCTGCACGCCGAAGGGCAGCGGCGCTACGTCGAGACGTTCAGTCCCTACGTGCGGCAGTTCCTCGAGCTGCTGCCGGCGCCCGACCTGGACTCGGCGGAGAACGTGCGGCCGTCGGTGGCCATCCGTCAGGGCAACTCGGTCCGCACGTCGCGCTCGACGGTCGGCACGATGACTGAACTCTGCGACTGGTTCAAGGTGTGGTTCGCCCACCGCGCAGAACTGATCGATCCGGCTTCAGGCCTGACGGTCAGGCCCCAGGGTCCGGACGTGGCGTGGAAGGACGCGCGGGACCGCTTCCCGGGTCGGGCCGTGACGCTCGGCTTTGCGGTGACGCGGCCGGAAGGCATGGGCTGGGACGCGGTGACGCCCGAATTCATGAAGGCGGGCTTTTCCCGCGCTTACTGCGCCGGCCAGCGGCTGCGCCTGGGCGAGGACGCGCCCGAAGGCGACGAACTGGTAGTGGCTCAGGACCGGATGGAGGTGAGCCAGGAGGCCGCCGCCCGCTTCCATGAGGCGGCGCTCGCGGCCTTCCGCCTCGGCGGCGGACGCATGCGGCTGCTCGACGACGAGGGCGCGGAACTCGCCCGCTACAGCGAGACGCTCGAGTCGCCCGTCGACGGACGCCGCTTCCGTCCGGCCACTCCGGCGCTCTTCTCCTTCAACTCTCCGGTCGGCGCCTGCCCGTCCTGCCGCGGATTCGGACGGGTCATCGGCCTGGACTGGGGTAAGATCGTCCCTAATCAGGAACTGACGCTCGCCGAGGGCGCGGTGGCTCCGTTCCAAGGCACGGTCTACGGCGAAAGCCAGAAGGACCTCGCCCGGGCGTGCCGCAAGGCCGGCATCCCGATGGACGTGCCCTGGCGACGGCTGTCCAAGGCCCACCGCAAGTTCATCGAGGACGGAGCGCCCGACTACGTGCCGGGTGAATGGGAGTCGAAGTGGTACGGGATTCGCGGCTTCTTCCGCTGGCTCGAAGGCACGACCTACAAGATGCACGTGAGGGTCTTCCTCTCGCGCTGGCGCGCCTACGAGGAATGCCCGGACTGCCGTGGTCGGCGCTTCCGGGAGGAGTCGCTCTGGTGGAAGTGGCGCGGGCGCCCGCTGCCCGGCCTCTACGCGCTGCCGGTCTCGGAACTCCGTGCCCTGCTCGCCCCGGAAAGGGCGTCAGACTCCTCGCATCCCGCGGACCACGCGCTCAACGCCATCCTGGCGAGGCTGGGCTACCTCGAGGCGGTCGGCCTCGGCTACCTCACGCTCGACCGGCTCTCGCGCACGCTCTCCGGCGGAGAAGTTCAGCGCGTCAATCTGACTTCCTGCCTCGGCGCCAGCCTCGCGGACACGGTCTTCGTGCTCGATGAGCCGAGCGTGGGCATGCACGCTCGCGACCTCGCTCGCATGACGGAAATCCTGCGCGGGCTCGTGGCCCAAGGCAACACGGTCGTCGTGGTGGAGCATGACGAATCGGTCATGCGCGCGGCGGACTGGCTGGTGGAGATCGGGCCTCGCCCCGGTGCGGAAGGCGGCAATCTCATCTACCAGGGGCCGCCCAAGGGCGTACTGGAATGCAAGGACTCGGTGACGGGCGCCTGGCTGTCGGGCCGTCGCCAGCCGGCGGCCCGGACGGTCCGCGAGGTCGACGACGGCACGCCGCGGCTCAGGGTCACGGGCGCTACCGCCAACAACCTGAGGGAATTCTCGGCCTCCGTTCCGCTGAGACGGCTGGTCGGCCTCTGCGGCGTCTCAGGCTCGGGCAAGTCCACCCTGCTCCACCAGGTCATCGGCGGACGCGATCCCGAGTCCGGCGACGAGCGTGCCGGGCGACGCTGGATCCAGTTCGACCGCGAACCGTCCGAAGTGGCGCTCGTCGACCAGTCTCCGGCCGTGCGCACGCCGCGCTCCAACCCCGCCCTCTACGTGGGGGCTTGGGACGCGGTGCGCAACCTCATCGGCGGCTCTCCCGAGGCCGCGGCCGCCGGCCTTACTCCCTCGCACTTCTCCTTCAACTCCGGCGAGGGACGCTGCGAACGGTGCGGCGGCGCGGGATGGGAGACGGTCGAGATGCAGTTCGTCTCCGACGTCTCCCTGCCCTGCCCCTCCTGCCAGGGGCGTCGCTTCCGCGATGAGGTGCTATCCTTCAAATATGAGGGGCGGAGCGTGGGCGACATCCTGCGCATGACGGTGACGGAGGCGCGCGCCTTCCTCGGCGGACGGACGCCCGCCACGGGACAGTTGGCCTGCCTGGAGGAGGTGGGCCTGGGCTACCTGACGATGGGACAGCCGCTGACCACGCTCTCGGGTGGCGAGGCGCAGCGGCTCAAGCTCGTGCGCTACCTGTCCAAGGTGGAGGCCGGCCGCGGCGGAGCGCTGCTGCTGCTCGACGAACCCACCACCGGCCTGCACCGCGAGGACGTGGCGAGGCTCATCGGCCTCATGCACCGTCTGGTCGACGCCGGACACTCGCTGCTCGTGGTCGAGCACCACCTCGACGTGCTCCGCTCCTGCGACTGGCTGCTGGAGCTCGGACCGGAGGCGGGGCCGGGCGGCGGCCTGCTGGTGGCCGAAGGGCGGCCGGAAGCCCTGGCCCGCGGCCGCACGCCCACGGGCTCGTTCCTCGCCGGCGACGGGGAGACCTTCACCGCGCAGGCGGGCGACGCCAGACGCAGGCCGCCGACGTCAGTCTCGCTCCGCGGCGCCCGCGAGCACAACCTCAAGGACGTCGACCTGGAACTGCCCCACGGCTCCCTCACGGTGATGACGGGCGTCTCGGGCTCCGGAAAGTCCTCGCTGGCGTTCGACATCCTCTTCTCCGAGGGACAGCGGCGGTTCCTGGAATGCGTCTCGGCCTACGCGCGCCAGTTCGTCGAGCAGCTGCCCAAGCCCGACGTCGACGCGCTCACCGGCCTGCCGCCCACGGTGGCCATCGAGCAACGGGTGACGCGCGGCTCGGCCAAGTCCACGGTGGCCACGGTGACCGAGGTGGCCCAGTACCTGCGCGTGCTCTTCGCACGCGCGGGCACGCTGCACTCGCCGGTCACGGGCGAACCGCTGGAGGAACTGACGGCCGACGCAGTCGCGCGCACGGCGCTGGACCGCGCGAAGAAGCTGCGCACGGGCGCGCTGCTCATCGCGGCGCCGCTGGTGCGCGCCCGCAAGGGCCACCACCGCCCACTGGCGGAATGGGCCGAGGGCCGCGGGATCCGCCGCCTGCGCTGCGACGGGAAACTAGTCGGCACGCAGGGCTTCGAAGGACTGGACCGCTACGCAGAGCACGACGTCGACGCGGTCGTTGGCGAGATCCTGCCCGGGCTGCGCACTTCGCGCCCGGACGGGACGGAGGATTCCGGCGAGAAGGCGGTGCGCGCGCTGCTGCGGGAGGCGCTGGCCATGGGCCGAGGCTCCGCCGCCCTGCTCGACGCACGCGGCGCCCAGACGGCGTTCCTCTCCACGTCGCGCTGCGATCCTTCCACGGGGGAATCCTACCCCGAGGTGGATCCGAAGCACCTGTCCTGGAACTCTCCCCGCGGCTGGTGCCCGGAATGCCGCGGACACGGGCTCGAGGTCGAGAAGTTCGCCTCGGACGAGAAAGAGACGCTACACGAGGACGCCATCGCGGACCGCGTGGGAGCAAAGCCTTGCCCGGCCTGCGCGGGCCGCCGGCTCGGACCGATCGGCCGGTCGGTGCTCCTCAAGGGACCGAAGGCGCGCGCGCGCTCGCTCCCCGACCTGCTCCGTCTGCAGCCCGACGAGGCGCTCGGCTTCCTCCGAGGCCTGCAGCTCGACGCGCGCGGACGCGCCGTGGCCGACGCGCTGCTGCCGGAGATCGAGTCGCGCCTGAGCTTCCTCGGCTCGGTCGGACTCGGCTACCTCGCGCTCGACCGCGGCGCCGACACGCTCTCCGGCGGCGAGGCGCAGCGCATCCGCCTGGCCTCGCAGCTCGGGTCGACGCTCTCCGGCGCGCTCTACGTACTCGACGAACCAAGCATCGGCCTGCACCCGCGCGACAACGACCGTCTCATCGGCTCGCTGCGCGGGCTGCGCGACCGCGGGAACACGGTCCTGGTGGTCGAACACGACGAGGACACGATGCGCGCCGCTGACCTGGTCGTGGACATGGGTCCGGGCGCCGGCGTGCACGGCGGACGGGTGGTGGCGCACGGTACGGCCGCGGAACTGGAACGGGACCGCACCTCGGTCACGGGACGGTTCCTGCGCGAGGCGATTCCCCACCCTTTGCGCGGCCGCCGTAGGCCGCTCAAGGGCCCGGGTGGGCCGACGGGATGGATCGAGCTGAAGGGCGCGGCGCTGCGCAACCTGCGGGGCTTCGACCTGCGCATCCCGACCGGACGGCTGACGGTGGTGTGCGGCGTCTCCGGCGCCGGCAAGAGCACGCTGGTCTGCGACCTGCTCGCGCCCGCCGCCCAGCTCGCCATCGCCTCACGCAAGGGCGCGGTGAGCGGTCGCGAGGCGGCGCGCAAGGTCGCCGGCGCAGACGGAGCGGCCTTCGTCTCACTCTCGGGGCTCACCGGATTCCGACAGGTCGTGGTGGTCGACCAGGAACCCATCGGCAAGACCCCGCGCTCTACGCCCGCCACCTACGTGGGCGCGTGGGACCTCGTGCGCGCCAGGCTGGCCTCTCTGCCCGAGTCCGGCGTGCGCGGTCACGGCCCCGGCTTCTTCTCGTTCAACACCTCGGGCGGGCGCTGCGAGGCCTGCGCGGGGGCCGGGCGGGTGCGGCTCGAGATGAGCTTCCTGCCCGACACCTACGTGGCCTGCGAGGAATGCGGCGGCTCGCGCTTCGGCCCGGCCGCCAAGGCGCTGCGCTGGAACGGCAAGTCGGCGGCCGACCTACTCGCCATGACGTTCGAGGAGGCCGCCGCCTTCCTGTCGTTCGACGCCAAACTCAAGGACCTGTGCGGCCTGATGGTGAGCACGGGCCTCGGCTACCTGACGCTCGGACAAAGCAGCCCGACGCTTTCCGGCGGCGAAGCCCAGCGCCTCAAGCTGGTCAGCGAGCTCGCGCACGGGCTGCCGACGTTCCGCGAACGGGCCCGAGGCGAGGTGAAGCCCTGCCTCTACATATTGGAGGAGCCGACCATCGGTCTGCACCAGTCCGACTGCCGTAAGCTCATCGAGCTGCTGCATGCGCTTGTCGACCAGGGGCACACGGTCGTGGTCATCGAACACCATCCTGACGTGATCGCCGAGGCGGACTGGGCGGTGGAGATCGGCCCCGAGGGCGGGTCCGCCGGCGGCCGCCTGCTGCATACGGGCGACCCGGAGTCGCTCGCGGCCCTGAAAAGCTCCCCGACCGCGCCCGCCCTGCGGGCGGCTCTCAAGCGCGGCGTCCGCGGATAATGTTCCTTTGACCATCCGGAGGGCGAAGCCAACCTCGAGTGCTCCCATGGCCTCCTCCGGCTCCAGCCCACGCAAGCCCGCGCCCATAGTGGCCCGCAGGGGCAGCGGGGTGAACTGGCCCGCGCTCCTCATCGTGGGAACGCTGGTGGCGGCGGCGGGATGGTACGTCCACCAGTCGCGCCGACCCGAGCCCGCGCCGCCGCCCGTGACCAAGGCGGAGCCGCCGAAGGTGGTCGAAATACCCAAGGCGCCCGAACCCGTGAAGGCGCCCGAACCCGTCCCGGTCGCGAAGGCGCCCGAGCCGGCGGCGCCGGCCAAGATGGTCACGGAGACGCCGAAGGCGCCCGAACCGGCGCCCGAGCTCCCCCCTTATGCGTTCGGCGGCGCCGCGCTCAGCGACCCCAGGAGCTTCGCCGCCCTCGTCGAAGACGCCCGCGCGCGCATCAAGGACGGCAGATGGGAGGAACACCTCGTGCGGCTCCGGAAGGGCCTGCTGCCCGCGCTCGCCGCCACGCCGGCCTCCGACGGCGTCGAACGCCACGCCCGGCTCTGGCAGAACCGTTCCTTCGCGCTGGGCATGACCCAGGCCCTCTTCATCCGCCGCGTCACGCCCGAGGCGCTGCGATCGGGCGCCGAGGCAGACCGCAGGGTGGCCGCGCTCCTCTCGGACCTGGTCGCACGCCCGGAGTCGCTGGAGAAGTTCTCGCTCATGCTCCGCCCGGAGGACGACGCGGCCGAGGCCCTGCGCATCTGGGCGACGCTGGATGCCGACGACCCGCCGGCGCTGCGGGGCAGATACGAGAATCTGCAGATCGCCTGCGCGGTCGTCTTCGACCGGCCGCTCCGCTGGACGCGCTTCGACGGCGGCGCCGCATGCGAGGCCGAACCGATCGCCCGTTACCGTCACTACCGCTCCGCCTCCGAGGCCGGCAAGCTCGCCGGCGACGTCCGCAGGGCCGCGCCGGGCGACCTGGTGTGGGTCGTGGGCGCCACCGCCACCGAGGAGGAGATGGCCTGGGCCCTCGCCAACCCGAAGCTGCGGTCGCTCTCCGACTGGTCCCCCAGCTACGGCATGATCCGCTACCGGATGGACTACGTCACGCAGGAGAAGACCCGCCTGCCGAAACCGAGCGAAGGCACGCTGAAGGAGATCTTCGAGATCGGCGGCATCTGCATGCATCAGGCCCACTTCGCCGCCAACACCGCGCGCGCCTACGGCATTCCCGCCGCCTACGTGACCGGCGACGGCAACCGCGGCGGGCACGCGTGGTTCGCCTTCCAGCGCAAGGACCGCTCCTGGAGCATGGACACGGGGCGTTACAACGACGGCTACGCGCGCGGCGACACGACCGACCCGCAGACCGGACGCCGCATCGGCGAGTTCGAGGTCGAGATCCTCGGCGACCCGCAGCGCCGCGGCGAGCGCTTCGTCAAGTCGCAGCGCCTGCAGCTCGCCGCGCAGATCTTCGCCGACGGCGGAGAGGAGGCCGCCCGGCACGAATGCCTGCGCCTCGCCGTCGCCGCCGCCAACCGGTGCCTGGAGGCGTGGCGCGCCTACGCCGAGTGCTTGGAATCGCCGGCGGCCCGGCCGGCCCCGGGCGAATGGAAGGCCTTCGTGACGGAGATGCGCCGCGCGTTCGACGACTGGCCGGACATGCGTGAGCTCGCCGACGAGATGGAGCGGAAGCACCTGTTCCCGGCCATGACGCAGGACGAGGTGCTGCTCACCTGCAAGCGGGCCTACGACCGGCTCATCTCGGAGAAACGCCGTCGCGGAGCCTACGACCGCACGCGCTACGACCTGATCCAGAAGGCGGTCGAACGTGAATCCGCGGTGCTCGTGAAGGACCGGGCGGCCAACGCCGACCGGCTGGCCTCGCTGCACCGCCGGGCGCTCGAGGAGAACGCCGACCACGTGCCCACCTTCCGGGCGCTCCTCGACGGCTACTACGAGGCGGTGCGGGGTGACGGGAAGCTGGAAGGCCTGTTCCTCGCCGAGATCGAGCGCGTCTACAAACGTCGGCTGAGCGGGGGCGGCGGCGACGTCTTCCGCCAGCAGGCCGTGCTCGGACTGCTTGACCTGATCCTCGGGTACTTCGAGAAATGCGGGGACGCCGACCGCGCCAGGCGGCTCCAGCTGGAGTCGGAGAAGCTCCGCAAGAACCTCGAGAAGATGAAGAAATGAGCTCCCGTGACCACGTCCTCCTCGGCGTGAACGTCGATCACGCCGCCACGCTCCGTCAGGCGCGCTACCGCGGACGGCACGCCTCGGCCCGCGCCGAACCGTCGCCGACGGCGTTCGCCGGCGAGGCGCTCACCGGCGGCGCGGACGGCATCACGGTCCACCTCCGCGAGGACCGCCGCCACATCCAGGACGAGGACGTGCGCGCCATCGCCGCCCTCCCGGGCGTGCGTCTCAACTTCGAGATGGCCTGCGCGCCAGCGGTGCTCGCCTTCGCGCGAGCGCTGCGTCCAGCCGCGGCCTGCCTCGTGCCAGAATCGCGCGAGGAAGTCACCACGGAGGGCGGCCTCGACGTCGCGGGCCAGCCCGGCCGCGTCGGCGACACGGTCCGCGCACTGACCGAGGTCGGCGTCGAAGTGTCGCTCTTCATCGATCCGGACGAGCGGCAGGTGGAGGCGGCGCACGCCTCGGGCGCGCCGGTCATCGAGTTGCACACGGGCGCTTTCGCCGAGGCTTGGGGCACGCCCGCGGCGGACGCCGAACTGCTCCGTCTCCGGCGGGCCTGCGAACGGGCGCACGCGCTGGGCCTCACGGTCAACGCCGGCCACGGCATCAATTACGAAAACGTGGGGACGGTGATGACCCTGCCCTGGCTCCATGAGCTCAACATCGGCCACGCCATCGTCAGCCGCGCGCTCATGACCGGCGCGCGGACGGCGGTGTCCGAGATGAAGGCGCTGCTCCGCCGCCGATGAAGCTCGAGGGAGGCAACGTCCTAGGCGTCGGGGTGGACCTGACGGAAGTCGCGCGCATCCGCGAGGCCCACCAAAGGCACGGCGACGCGTTCCTCGACAAGGTGTTCACGAAGGAGGAGCAGGCGCTGTGCCTCGCCAAACCCGACCCCTACCCGTCGCTCGCGGCCCGCTTCGCCGCCAAGGAGGCGGTGAGCAAGGCCTTCGGCACAGGCTTGGGTACCGAACTCTCCCTAAAGGGCGTCAGCGTGCTCTCGGACGAGCACGGCGCGCCGGTACCCCGGCTCGACGAGGCCGCGCAGGCGCTGCTGGCCCGCAAGGGCGCGACGCGGATCCTGGTCTCCCTGACCCACACGGACACACTGGCCGAGGCGTTCGCGGTCCTGATCCGCTGACACGATGTCCCGCGACCGGCTGCCCGCGCTCTCCTGCGCCGAAGCCGCGGCGACGGAGGCGGCGTACATCGGCAGCGACGGCACGAAGGCCTGGAACCTGATGCGCAAGGCGGCCGGCGCGGTCGCGCGCCACGCGCGTTCGCTCCTGCCCGCGGCTCCACTGCGTACGCTGGTGATCGCCGGACGCGGCAACAACGGGGCGGACGCCTTTCTCGCCGCGCTGCTCGTCGCTCCGCGCGGCGGCCGCGTCGTGTGCTTGCTCGCGGACGGCGAACCGCGCGGCGAGACGGCCCTCCGGGCCTGGCGGCGACGCAAGGCGGGCGTGAAGGTGACGCTGCTGAAGGCCGATCAGGCCGCGCAGGCGTTCAATCAGGAGCACGACCTCGTCCTTGACGGCCTGTTTGGCCAGGGTTTCAGGCCTCCGCTTTCCGCCGGCCATCGACGGATTCTGCGCCTGGCCGGCGAAACGGACGCGGTGAAGGTGTCGGTCGACCTGCCGAGCGGACTCTATGACGATGGCGGCGCGACCACGGCCTTCCGGGCCGACCTGACGGTCTCCATCGGCTGCCTCAAGCGTCCGCTGCTCACCGCTGGCGGCGCGCGGACGGCGGGCCGGATCCGCGTCGCCGACATCGGACTTCCGCTGGCGGAGACGGAGGAGAACGCCGCGCTTCCCGCCTTGCTCCGACCGCTGAGCCGCCCGCGTGACGCCCGCACGGACAAGCGCCACCAGGGGCGCGTGGCGATCATCGGAGGATCCGACGGCATGCCCGGCGCGGCGCTGATGAACGTGAGGGCGGCGCTGCAGTCGGGCGCGGCGCTGGTGACGGCCGCCGTGCCGGAATCGGTTCGTTCGGCGGCCGCGGCCGCGACGCCGGAGGCGATGTGGCGGTCGTTCCGCACTTCGCGTTCGGGCGCGCTGGCGACGTCCGAAGCCGCCGTCCTGCGTGCGCTGTGCGAGGATAAGGACGCGGTTCTCGCCGGCTCGGGCATGACGCCCGCGGCCCTGCCCGCGCTGCGGCTGGCGCTAGCCCGCTTCAAGGGAGACTTGGTGCTCGACGCTGACGCCTTGCGGCCGGAACTCGTGCGGTCGCCGCGCTCCCGGACGACGCTCACCCTGCTGCCCCATGCTGGCGAATTCCTGCGGCTGACCGGAGTCCGCATGACGACCGAGACGGGTTGCCGCTGGGCCGGGCGGCTGGGAGCGGTCATCGTACTCAAGGGACCGCTCACCGCGGTTACCGACGGACGCAGGGTCACGCACGTCCCTCACGGCGGTCCGGTGCTCGCTCGCGGCGGCTCCGGCGACCTGCTCGCCGGCATGGTCGTCTCGCTGCTCGCCCGTCGTCGCGCGCTAGGGCTAGGACACTTCGAGGCGGTGGAGGCCGCGGTGCTCTGGCACGCGCTCGCGGCGCAGTGGCTCGGCGAGGCAAGGGGGGAAGAATCGGTGCGGACCACGGAGCTTCTCCCTGGGCTTTCCCCCGCGTTGCGGTCGGCAGTCCGCTGAGATTGGAAGGCGGCGTGCCGCCCATCCCCCAGGACCTCCTCGCCCAGCGCGTGCTGCTCAACGGTCTGACCGGAGTCGGACCGGTCACGGTGCGCCGTCTGCGCGAGGCCTTCGGTCCCGACCTGGCCCGCGCGCTCGAGACGCCGGTCGAACGGCTGCGGCAGGTCCGGGGCGTGTCCGCCGCCGCCGCACGCGCGGTCGCGGAATGTCGCTTCGACTGGCGCAGGGAGCTGAATGAGGCCGCCGCCAGGGGCTACCGGATCGCCTCGCCGGAGGACGCGGACTGGCCGGCGGAACTGTCCCGTCTCTGGGATCCGCCGCTGCTCCTCTACATGGAGGGCGCGGCTCTACCGGACGCCCGCGCGGTGGCGGTCATCGGCTCGCGTCGCTGCACGCCCTACGGCGCCGGGCTGGCCCGCGCCTTCGCCCGCGACCTCGCCCGCGCGGGCTGGTGGGTCGTGAGCGGACTCGCCCGGGGCGTGGACGCCGCCGCGCACGAGGGCGCGCTGGAAGGAGGCGGTCGCACGGCGGCGGTGCTGGGGCACGGGCTCGACCTGACCTATCCACCGGAAGCGGCGCCGCTGCGCCGCAGGATGGCGGAATCAGGCTGCGTGCTCTCCGAATTCCCGCTCGGCCGGCCGGCGGACAGGCAGAGCTTTCCGCAGCGCAACCGCATCGTGGCCGGCCTCACCCGCGCGGTGGTCGTGATCGAGACCGACGTCGACGGCGGGAGCATGATCACGGCGCGCTTCGCGGCGGACCTCGGTCGCACGGTGTGCGCTGTACCGGGTCGGGCCGACAGCCCGTCGAGCCGGGGCTGCCACACGCTCATCCGTGACGGCGCGGTGCTGGTGTCGTCGGCCGACGAGGTGCTGGAAGAACTGGGCGAACGCGGGGTCCAGCCCGAGCTGACGCTCCCCGAGGATCCGCCGGAGCATGCCCGCTGGCTACGGCATTTCGGCGGCGGTACGGCGCATGACGCGGACACGCTGTCCGAGGCGGCGCGCTGCCCGACGCCCGAGGCAGCGGTCATGCTGACGCTGCTGGAAATACGCGGCGTGCTTCGGCGCCGGCCCGACGGGCGGCACGAACGGGTCTGATTCAGCGCGCGGGACGGTTCCCCGCGTCGACGGGCACGGACGAGGCCGGCCCGACGCCCAGCGCCCAGTCGATCACGGCCTTGGGCTTGGCGAAAAGGTCGCGCGCCGCCGCGCGATGCGCGTCGAACCCGTCTCCGTATCCGGCCGATACGGCGACCGCCGGCACGCCCAGACGGTCCGCCCACCAGAGGGCCCGCGCGCAATGCCAACTCTGGGAGACGAACACCAGCGTGCGGCCAGGGTGGTGGGCCTTGGCCCTGAACACCGAGTCAAGCGTGCGCCAGCCGTAGGGATCGAGTTCGATCGGGGTGACGCACCCCCGTGCCTTCAGGCCCGAGGCCATGCCATCCACCTGCTCCACGGCACCCGAAACGATGACCAAGGAGGCTCGACCGGAACGGGCAGCCGACGCGGCGGTCGCGATCCGCGGGCCATAGGTGGTGGTCGGGGTCACGCCATCAGGAAAAAACTCATTGGTGCCCAGCACGACGATCACCGACCCCGGGGGCGCCTCGCCCTCCATTCTTCCGATGGCGGCGGACCACACCCAGAGATTGCTGAAGACGGCAAAGACTACCAGCCCGCCTGAGGACCAAAGGAACAGCCGTCTTAACCAGCGAAGCACGCACCTTTATCAGCCTGATTCGTCCACCCTGCAATACGGTGCCTGAATAAGCTGTATTGATTAAATTTAGGCAATACCTAATTGCCATTGGGCTTTTTTAGACAAACAATGTGCCCGTCATCGAATGGCATACCTCTTGCCTGCTTTTGGTCAAATGAGTGCGACCAGCCCGAGCAAAGTGCTCGTCATCGATGACGATAAGGACCTCCGCTATTCCCTGCGTCGCGCGCTCGCCGGCTTGGGGTACAACGTGATTGAGGCGGACAGCGGCGAATCGGGCGTGGGCCTCGCCAAGCGCGAACAGCCCGATGTCATCCTGCTCGACAACCGGATGGGCGGCATGTCCGGCATCGAGACCCTGCAGATGCTCCGCGGCGCCCAGCCGCAGGCCATGGTCATCCTTATGACCGCCTACGGCACGACGCAGACCGCAATCGAGGCTATGAAGTTCGGCGCCTTCGACTACGTGATGAAGCCCTTCGACCAGGCCAAGCTGATCGCACTGGTCGATAAAGCGATGTCAGCCGGTCGCGACCTCGCCAACGCCGGCAAGCAGGCGCGCATGCTCGTCAATCCCGCCGACTACAAGGAGGGCATCATCGGCAGCTCCGAGCCGATGCAGGAGGTCCTCAAGTCCATCGGCCAGGTCGCGGCTTCGGACGCGACGGTCCTCATCACCGGGGAGAGCGGCACCGGCAAGGAACTGGTCGCACGCTGCATCCATCAGCACTCGCTCCGTTCCAAGGGTCCCTTCACCGCCGTGAACTGCGCGGCCATCCCGGAGAACCTCATCGAGTCCGAGCTGTTCGGTCACGAGAAGGGCGCCTTCACCGGCGCCGCCGGCCAGAAGCCCGGCAAGTTCGAGCTCTGCGACGGCGGCACGATCTTCCTCGACGAAATCGGCGACATGTCACTGCCGACGCAGACCAAAGTGCTGCGCGCCATCCAGGAGGGTGAAATCCAGCGCGTCGGAGGCACCGCCACGCTCAAGGTCAGCGTGCGCGTGGTCGCCGCAACCAACAAAGACCTGGAGACGATGGTCGCCGCCCGCCAGTTCCGCGAGGACCTCTACTACCGACTCAACGTCTTTCGCATCCGCCTGCCCGCGCTGCGCGAGCGTAAGGGGGACGTGCCCCTGCTCGTGGACTACATGCTACAGCGCCAGGCGGCCGCGCGAAAGTCGCGCCCGAAGCGGCTCTCGGCCGAGGCGCTCGAGGCGATGCTCGCCTACGACTGGCCGGGCAACGTGCGCGAACTCGAGAACGTCGTACAGCGCGCCAACGTGCTCGCCAAGGGCGAGACGATCCTGACCAAGGACCTGCCCTCTGACGTGCTCACGCCCAGGCGGCCCGCTCCGGCCGCCGCGGCCACGCCCGCCGCAACCTCCGTCGCTGCGCCCGCCCCCGAGACGGGCCTGGTGCCGTCCTACGACGCGATCTACCGCGGCTGCCGCGAGGGGGACGGCAAATCCATCCTCAACGTCATCGAGATGGAGATGATCAAGCGCGCCATGGAGGAGACGCGGGGCAACCAGCTGCGCGCGGCCCTCATCCTCGGCATCAACCGTTCGACGCTGAAGAAGCGGCTGGGCGAGATGCGCGAGGCCGGCATCCGGGTCTTCACTTAATCTTTGCCTCACGGACGGGTGTCGCTTGGATGGGCGGGTCATGAACCGCCCCGCCCTGACCCGCCTTCCCATCTTCGCCGCATTCGCGGCCGCCTTCGTCGCCTGCGCCCAGAGCGCGTCCCCGACGGCCTCCGAGTCGCTCTTCGACGGCAAGTCGCTTGCGGGCTGGAAGGCCTCCTCCGAAGATCCGGGGAGCTTCAAGGTCGTCGACGGCGCGCTCCAGGTGCGCGGCGGCAAGGGCCACCTCTTCTACGTGGGCCCGGACGGCGCGGCTTCCTTCACCGACTTCGACTTCAGCGCCAAGGTCCGCACCTACGAGGGCGCCAACTCCGGCCTCTACTTCCACACGAAGTTCGAGGACAAGGGCTGGCCCTACGCCGGCTACGAGTGCCAGGTCAACGCCACGCACAAGGACATCAAGAAGACGGGCGGTCTCTACGCGGTGCAGGACGTGCTCAACACGCCGGCGGCTCCGGACGGCGAGTGGTTCGACTACCGCATCCGGGTCGAGGGCAAGCGGGTGCAGATCTGGATCAACGGACGTCAGACGGTGGACTTCACGGAACCGGCCGACTGGACGCCCCCCAAGGGGATGCCGGGCCGCCGCCTCAGCTCGGGCACGTTCGCCATCCAGGCCCACGACCCGGGCTGCAAGGTGGACTACAAGGACATCCGCGTGACGCGCCTGCGCTGAGCGTTCAGGCAAGCGCCCTCCCGAGGGCCGTGATGAGGCGGAGCCGCAGCGGCTCCGCCTTCTTCATGACCGTGCGCTGCGCGGCCTCATACTCGGCCCGGCCCTCGGACGTCTCGATCCGCACGGGCTCGAGTCCGGCGGCCGAGAAGTCGTAGGGGCTGGCGCGCATGTCGAGGAGACGCGCCTCGGCCGCGAGCTCGAAGCAGTCGGCGGCGAGCGCCGAGGGAATCCAAGGCGAGGCCTTCATGGCCCACTTGTAGAGGTCCATGTTGGCGTGCACGCAGCCGGGCTGCTCGTTGTCGACGCGCGCCTCCAGGGTCGGCGCCTCCTGGTTCAAAGGGCGCGCGGACGGGGTGAAGAAACGGTAGGCGTCGTAATGGGTGCAACGCAGGGGCAGCGACCGGACAACGCGGTCGGTCCCCTCGGCGCCGAGTCGCAACGGCCACTTCCGGTGACGCCGGCCGTCGGCGTCGGCGAAGACCATCGCCCACTCGTGGAGGCCGAAGCAGGCGTGCCTGGCCTCGCGTCCGGCCACGGCCCGGCAGAGGCGAAGGCTGAATTCCAGCCGTTCGCGCGCCTTGTCGTCAGGCGCGGCCACCGTGACGAGCCCGTCCCGCCCCAAGGCGAAACGGGAATCGGCCGCGAGCTCATCCGCGCCCTCGAGGGCGACGCCGACCCCGGGGCTCCAGCGACGCAAGGCCGCGGGCCGGAAGGGGTAGTAGGTGAAGAGGAAATCCTCGACGGGATCCGGCACGCCCTGCGCGGCCCTTGCGCGACGCGGGGCGGTGAGCGCGTCGACGCGCGCCTCATGCGCGCGACGCTCCGCACGCCAGGCGTCGGCGGCGAGCGGCGGCGCACTGGTCCCGACGTCGCTCAATCGAAGCGCCGGTGATGGGCCGCGACCTTGACGTACTTCTCGGCCCAGCCCCGGAGCGACTCCTGCTCCTCGCGCGAGAGGGCGCGCACGACCTTGGCCGGCGAACCCAGCACGAGCGAGCCGGGCGGAACCACGGTGTCCTTGGTCACGAGGGCGCCCGCGCCGACGATTGAGCGCCGCCCGATCAAGGCGCCGTCCAGGACGGTGGCATGCATGCCGATCAGGCATTCATCCTCGACGGTGCACGCGTGCAGCACGGCGAGGTGACCGACGGTCACCCAGGCGCCGATGGTCGCGGGCATGCCGTCAGCGACATGGACCACGGCGCCGTCCTGGACGTTGCTGCCCTCGCCCACCTCGATCGGGGCGATGTCACCTCGGAGGACGGCGCAGGGCCAGACGCTGGACCGGGCCTGGAGCACCACGTTGCCGACCACCACGGACTTCGAGTGGACGAAGGCGGTGGCATGCATCGACGGCCCCCGGGAGAGGTTCCGGGTGAGCTCCTGGGAGAGCTCCTCCTCCGACATCGGGCCTTCTTCGGGCCGCTGGAAAGGGTTCATGGTCGGACTATTGGGCCCCGCCGACGGGCAGAAAAGCCCTAAGACCCCGCCTCACGGGCCGCCCCCTCCCGCCACAGGCCCCCCGAATGGCCCAGAATCCCCTTGCCAACCCCCCCGCCCTCCCTTTGCTCCGACCTTCCGACAGCCATGAAGGCCACGTTCATCACCTCCGGTCGCCAGTTCACCGTCAAGCAGGGCGACATCCTCATCGTCAACCAGTACCCTGGCAAGGCGAAGGGCGACACCCTCACTTTTGACCAAGTCCTCCTCGTGGGCGAAGGCGCCTCCGCCAAGATCGGCACCCCCATCGTCGCCGGCGCCAAGGTGACCGCCAAGATCCTCGAAAACAAGCGCGGCGAGAAGATCGACATCTTCAAGCACCGCCGCCGCAAGGGCTACTACCGCCGCCGCGGACACCGCCAGGAGCTGTCCGTAATCAAGGTCGAATCCATCTCCGCTTAACCCCCCAGCGCCCTACCCACCATGGCAACCAAGAAAGGCGGCGGCACTTCCAAGAACGGCCGCGACTCCAATTCCAAGCGCCTCGGCGTGAAGCTCTACGGCGGCGAGTTCGCCACCTCCGGCTCCATCCTCATGCGCCAGCGCGGCACGGTCGTCCGCCCGGGACGCAACGTCGGCATGGGCCGCGACCATACGCTCTTCGCGCTGTCCGACGGTCTGGTGAAGTGGGACCGCGAGCACCGCAAGGTCGAGGTCATCCCGACCGCCTCCGCGTCCTGCTCGGTGCGCTGAACCGGCGCCCAGCGCCCTCCGGAAGCCGGCCTCTGGCCGGCTTCCTCGTTTTCAGGAGGACGCGCGGGAACGCAGGACCTCCCACGTGGAGCGGAAGGCCTCGCGGGTCGATTCGGCGTAGACCGGATCGCGCATGACGTGCTCGCAGACACGCACGAGCGCGGTCTCGGCCCCCGACGGAGAAGCGCGCAGGAGCGACAGTTCTCGCACGAGCTGCTCAAGTCCGGCCAGGGCGCGGGCCTCCTCGGCGACGTTCAGGTCGGAGAACCGGTATTCGGGATCGTCCTCTTCTCCCATGAAGGGCGGCTGGATGTTGTTCATGACGGATGGGGGCATCGGGGTGCGCTTCCGATGATGAGGCCCGCCAGCCGACGGCGAGGCCGGGCTCGTCAATTTCCCGCGTCGGGAATGTGACGGGTCGCGCGCCGGAACTTCCAGCCGAGGGCGAGGGCCACGAGCATGAGCCCGGTCGCCAAGGCGATCCAGATGCCCTCCGCGCCGAGGCCCACAGGGAACGCCAGAAGCAGGGCCAGGGGCAAGGTCACGACCCAGTAGACGATGGCGACGCCCCGGGAGGCCCAGGAGGCCTGGTCGACGGAGCGGAGCAGGTAAGCCGCCACGACCTGCACGCCGTCGAACGGCGCCCAGAGGGCCGCCCAGATGAGCAGCGCCGTCGCGAGCTGGCCGGTGGCCGTTCCGGCCACGTCATAGAGACCGAGCAGCCACGGGCGGAGCAACACCATGGCGGCGCCATAGAAGGTCATCATGAGTCCGCCGAGGATGAGCGCGCCCCAGCCGACGACGCGCACGCGGGCGGAGTCACGCGCTCCGTAAGCCTCGCCGACGCGGATGCCGGCGGCCATGCCCAGGCCGAGGGGAAGCATGAATGCGGCGCTGGCGGTGCTGACGGCCACCTGGTGCGCGGCCTGCGCGGTGGGCGAGATCCACCCGGCCAGGATCGGCACGATGGCGAAGATGCCCACCTCGCTGATGCTGTGCAGGCCCGCGGGCAGGCCGGTGTGCAGGAGTCGGGCGAAGACCGTGCGCTGCAGTCCGTCGGCCCAACGCACCTCGCCGCGTCCGGGGTGCAGCCAGAGCCCGATGAACATGGCGACGCGGGAGACGAGGGTCGCCCAGCCGGCACCGGCGAGGCCGAGCGCGGGAAAGCCCCAGTTGCCGTACATCCAGAGCCAGTTTAGGAGGACGTTGAGCGCGAGGCCGAAGGTCAGCCACGCGAGCGAGATCCAGGGCTGGTGCTGGGTGTCGCGGTACGAACGCAGGCCGTGGAAGGCGAGGCCGGGCACCATCGCCCAGGCCATGATGACGTAGAAGTCGTGGGCCTCGGCGGCCACCTCGGGCGCGGACCCGAGATGCGGAATCAAAGGAGCGAAGGCGTGGGTCAGGACGGCGAGGATGACGCCGGACGCCAGGCCGAGCACGGTGCCGTGCCGCAGCACGGCGGGCGCGGACTCGGCATGACCGGCCCCGTTCTCCTGCGACTGGTAGACGGTGACGGCCCCGACGAGGCCGATGCCGAAGACGTAGGGGATGTAGGTGATGTTGGCGGCGAGCGCGGATGCCGCGAGGGGCACTTCGCCGAGCCGGCCCGCCATGGCGACGTCGATCACGAACATCAGGCCGTAGCCCAGCATCCCGAGCATGATCGGGACGGCCAGACGGAGGGTCGGACCGATCTCCGAACGGATGGTGGGCGGGCTGGACAAGCCCCCAAGAGGAGAGGAACGCCCCGCGGTGGCGAGTCAGTTCTGCGGGATGCGGTTCAGGGTGTAGTAGGCGTCCGCATGGTCGAGCGGCTCGCCCGCTTCGGACTTCACGCCGTCGGCATGCAGCTCATGGATGTGTAGCTCACGGAGGGCCCCGACCTTCAGCCGCACGCTCAGGCCGTCGGCGGCCACGACGGCGGACGTCACGGGATTCGGCGCGGTGAGGATCTCGTCGCTGCCGTACGCGCCGGAATAGAGCAGTGTGTAGCTGCTCATGCGGTAGGAGGCGACGTCGGCGGCGCGCGCCCGGTCGACGGGCTTGGTGAAGACGAGCTCGAAGCCGTCAGGACGGGCCCGCATCTCCTTGATCGCAAAGGGCACGTTGCCGTTGTAGCGGAGCCGCTGCAGGCCGTAGGCCTTGGTGCCGAGGGAAGACCAGCCCCGGCTGGTCATGCCGACCATCAGCGAGCCGTCCGGCGCGAACGTCAGGCGCACGATGCCGGAGGCGAAGCCGCCGACGAAGGGGAAGCAGGCGCCCTGATATTCCCCGCCGACCTTCTCCATGAAGACGCGGCTGATCTTGGCGTCGGTGAACTCGGCCACGAACATCTGCCCGTCGAAGGGGCCGAATTTGCCGCCGGCATCGCAGGTGACGAGGTCGGTCCCGCTGCGGCCCATCTTGTTGTAGGGCATCCAGACGGCGGGCGGACGCATCTCGGGTAAGGCCCTGACGGCCTCGGGATACGGACGCTTCTCAGGAATCTTCGCGGAGAGCCTCAGGGGCGAATCGGGCAGCTTCTCGGACGCGATGCCCTCAGGATTGAGGAAGAAGGCGCCCTTGCGGAGGTGATAGATGGGGGTGGTGGGAATCCAGGTGCCCTGCTGGTCGACGCAGAACATGTCGCCCTCGCGGTTCGTCCCGAGTCCGCAGGGAGAACGCATGCCGGCCGCCATGGGCACGAAGCGGCCGTCCTTGCCGATGATCCCGCCCCAGCCGCGCCACGGCGCCTTGTTGTCGGAGTGATCCCCCATGTCGACGTTGAGGGTGACCCAGAGGTCGCCCCTGCCGTCGCGCTTGGGACCGTAGGCGTAGCCGTGGTAGGCGCCGGAGACGTTCCAGCCCGCGCCGGCGGTCAGATACTCGTCAGCGACGCCGTCGCCGTCAGTGTCGCGCAGGCGCGTGGTCTCGGTACGCTGGGTGACGAGGAGGTCCTTGCCGTCGCGGAGGAGTCCGAGCGGCTCGTGGAGTCCGGAAGCGAAGAGCTTGAAGCCGACTTTGTCGGGCCTGGGCGCGAGCACGCCGTCGAGAAGCCAGACCTCGCCCTTGCGGATGCAGAGCGCGAGCCGTCCGTCGGCTGTCCAGTCCATGCCGCTGACCTCCAGGGCGAGGCCCTGGCCGGGCTTCCAGTCCTTGGCGCGCGTGTCGGCCGCGGTGCTCGCGGTCAGGATGTCGGCGATATCATAGGAGGGCGCGGCGCCGAGCGCGGCCGCGGAGAGGAGGGCGATGGCTACGGCTTTCATTTCCAAAGGTAGGTGAAGACGCGCCGGCCGGCCGCGGAGCCGGGATTCTCGGCGAACTCCAGTCCGGCGGGATGATGGATGACCGGCGCGAAGTCCGGCGTCGGCTTCCAGACCACGGTCCGGCGCAGTCCCTCGCCGACGCCCTCGAAGGTCTCTTCGACGCGGACGCCGGCCTGCTCGGCGATGAAGGTGGGGTTGCCTTTGGAATCGAGACGGTAGCCGAGGAACCGGCCCGAGGACTTCGGCCAGTTCACGACCTGGGCGCCGAGCGGCTTCTCAAAGATCGGGAAGCGGGAGAACCACGTCAGGTAGGCGTCGAAGAACCTGCCCTTCCAGGCGCGGGCGGGGCCGCCCTTCTCGCCGTCGTAGGCGAGATGCACGCCGGTCGGGAATCCGACGAGGATGGCGCGCACGCCGACGTCCTCCATGAAGGCGCGCTGAACGACGGGACGGTCCTTGGGCACGATCTCGAACTCGCCGTTGCGGTTCTTGGGAAAGCCCTCGGGCTCGCCGTTGGCGCTCTCGGCGAACTTGAAGATGGCGGCGATCTGGCGGTCGGTGTCGCCGCCGAGGATGGCGGGGTTGAAGGACTTCCCGCCGGGCCAGAAGGAGGGCATCAGCGTGCCGGGGCGGTAGCCAGCGGGGTTGATGAGATAGTCGCGGAGCCAGCCCTCCTGCAGGCGCGCCGCCATGTTGCTGATGTCCGGCCCCTGGATGCCGAGCGAAGGCCGGTCACCCCACCGGTGGCAGGTGATGCAGCCGGCGCCGCCTTCGGTGCCGAGGAGCTTCCGTCCGGCGGAGTCATCGCCGCCCTCGAACTTGAGCGCAGGACGCGCGTCGGCGACGCCGAGGAGCCGTGCGAGTCCGTCGGTGGCCTTGCCGTAGACGGGCATGCGCGTGCGAAGGTAGGGACGAACGCGGTTCTCCCCATCGAGGACCTTGGCCAGCCACTCGGGCCGCAGTTTCCCGCCGACGCCGGTGAGAGGCGGAGGATAGCGGCCGGTGTCGCCGAGGTTGTGATCGCCCTCGAAGAACGCCTTCCGGGCCCCGTCAGGGCCGCCCTTGCCGTCGCGTTCGTGGCAGGCGACGCAGTTGAGCGCCTGCAAGGTGAGGTCGGCGGCGAGCTTGGGATCGGCGGCCTTGTCGCGCGCGGCCAGGAAAAGCTTCAGTGAGGAGCGCTGCGCGTCCGTGAGCGCGTAGCGGGGTCCCTTGGCGTGGGCGGAGTCGAGACAGCCGCCCTCCTTGCGGCCGAGCGCGACCGGAGTGGCGGCGGCGTCCTTCGGGAGCTCGTGGCAGGCCGCGCAACGGGCGGCGATGACCGCCTTGCGGCCGGTGATGGCCAGCTCGCGGTCGACCGTGGCCGGGGTGACCCGCGGGCCGACGCGTCCGTCGCTGCCTTCGAAGGCCAGGAGATGGCCGGCGATGTCGATCGCGTCCTGGTTCTCCATCGCGATGCGCGGCATGCGACCGTCCGGCCTGACCTTGAGCGGGTCCTGCAGGAAGGCGCTCAGCGACTCCAGCGAGTACTTGGCCCTGAGGTCGGGGAACGGCACGGAGGCGTGCGTGAACTCGGAGTCCTTCGGAGCGCCACCGTCCGGCACGAAGGCCTTGTCCGGCGCGTGGCAGGCGACGCAGCCGAGCGAGTGGTAGAGACCGCTGCCGCGCGAGGCGTTCACATGCCGGATGTCCGCCGGCTTCACCTTCGTCCTAGGCCCGAGGGAAGCCAGGTAGTGCTCGATCGCCACGAGGGTCCTCTCATCGGCCTTCGTCAGGACCTGCGGCATGACGGCGCCGGGATGGACCGACTGCGGATCGGCGATGAACTTGCGCAGCCATTCGCCCTGCGCGCGCTGGGAGACCGTCGCCAGCGCCGGGCCGCGCTGCGCGGGCAGGCCCGTGTCGCCGCCGTGGCAGTTCACGCAACCGAGCTCGTTGTAGAGTAGCCGGCCGCCCTCGGCCGTGGGCGCCGCGGCGTGGAAACGCTCGAAGCCCGTGACGACGGGCGCGGCGGAGGCCGAGGCGACGGCGAGCAGGATGAGGGCGGCGGCGCGCATCGCTCAGGCCGTCTCGCGCAGGCACTTCTCCACGTAGGCGCGCGACTCGTTGATGAGCGCGGTGACCTCGGGGGTGGTGGGCAGCACGGGGATGCCTCGCGGGGTCGGGTGCATGAAGAGCTCGACGAGCCCGTCGAAGCGGATGTCGCGCAGCGCCTTCACGATCGGACGGTAGTCCAGCTTGCCCCGTCCGGGCATCTGGCGCAGTTCCTCCTCCTTGGAGGCCTTCTTGAAGATGCCATCGGAATGCTCCTGGAAATACATGAACGGCAGGTTCTTCGCCCCGAGGTCGCGCAGGAGCGCGGGGATCTGGTCCGCCCACTCATGGAGATGGTGCGGCGCGAAGGCGACGCCGAGCGCGGGCGACTTGTTCAGTTCGGCGAAGGCGCGGATGGAGTCGGGGTGATGCAGGGCCTGGTTCGAGTGGTTCTCGATGGCGATGCGCAGGCCGAGCTCCTCGGCCTTGGCCGCGTGCGGCTTCATCTCCTCGAGGAACTTGGCGATCGCGGCCCGGGCGGCGGCGCCGGAGGGGTTCTTGGGGCCGGTGCTGCCGCAGACGAGCGTGGTGCCGCCGTGCTTCCTGACCCAGGCCATCTCGTCCTGGAGCTTGAACGGCCCGAGCGGATAGCGCGTGCTCACGCCGAGCCGCACGTCGTGCTTCTTCAGCAGCGCGGCGAAGGCCTCGTCACCGAGCGCGGCGGCCTGCTCGCGCTGGTCGCCGTGCACCTTGCACCAGATGTCAATCGACTCGCTGCCGGTCCTGGCCACCTCGGGCAGGACCTCCGCGAGCGGGGCGTAGCCGTACATCGCCGAGGAGAGCACGTAGCGCAGGCGGAACTTGCCGTCGGCGGCGAGGGCGGCGGGCGAAGCGGCCGCCGCGGCGGCGAGGGCGGCCGTGCGCAGGAAGTCGCGCCGTGAAGTCAGGGCGCTCATCGGCGGACCGACGCCTCCAGCATCCTGATCCAAGGGCCGACGAAGTGTCCGTTGTCATGGAAGGTGCGGCCGCTGACCATGTGGCGGTCGATCACGCAAGGCTCGTTGACGAAGACGCCGCCGCAGACCTCGAGGTCGAACTTGCACTTGGGCACCGTGGCCATACGCAGGCCCTTGACGATGCCGGCGCGGGCGGGGATCTCGACGCCATGGCAGACGCTGGCCATCGGCCGCCCGTGCTCCCACATCCAGCGCGTGACGCGGAGCAGGTCCTCGTCCTCGCGGAGGTATTCCGGCGCCCGGCCGCCGCTGAAGAAGATGCCGGCGTAGTCCTCGGGCCGGATGTCCCTAAAGGCCACGTCGGCGTTGATCGAGTAGCCCTCCCACTCCTTGGTGATCGTCCAGCCGGGCTTCACCTCGTGCATCACCATGCTGTAGGGACGCACGGTGGGCGCGGCCACCACGGGCTGGAAGCCGGCCTCGATCAAGCGGTAGAACGGGTAGAGCGTGTCGACCGTCTCCGCGGCGTCGCCGATGACCACGAGCACCTTGGGCTTGCCGGCGGAGGCGGGCAGGTGGGCGCCCGAGGAGATCGAGCCCTGGTTGCGGTTGTCGATGAGTCCGCCGGCGCCCCTGGGGGCCTCCTGGGCGGACCTCGGGCGGAGTGCGAAGGGGTCCATCATCACATTGTATCCGCGGTTGCCCTCGCCGTCATTACAAGGTTGTATCACAAAAGGTCAGTTTTTTCATCACCATGCCCGCCCGTCGCCGCATCCCCCGGGTCGCCCTGCTCATCGAGACCAGCCGCACCTACGCCCGGGAGATTCTGGCCGGCGTCCGGCGCTTCGTGGCCGAGCGGGGACCCTGGTCGTCGTACCTCGAGCTGCGGGCCTCGGACTCCACGCCGCCGTCCTGGCTGAAGGACTGGGACGGCGACGGGCTGCTCGTGCGAACCTTCTCCGAGGAAACCGCGGCGCTGGTCGCTGCGACCGGCCTGCCGGCCGTGGAACTGCGCTCCCCGGTCCTCTCCCCCCGTCTGCCCTTCGTGGGCAGCGACAACGTGCGTATCGGCCGGATGGTCGCCGAGCACTTCGTGGAGCGCGGCCACCGGCATTTCGCGGTCCACAGCCTGCACACCGAGCCCTTCTTCACCGAGCGCGTGCGCAACTACGCCGAGGCTCTGGCGGAACTCGGCCACGCCTGCCATGAACTGCCGGAGACCTTGTCGGAACGCACCGAGGACTGGGAGAAGGCCCAGCGGCGGCTGGTCCGCTGGCTGACCGGCCTGCCCAAGCCCGTCGCGGTGTTCGCAGCCAACGACCAGCTCGGCGTGCGACTGCTCGAGGCCTGCCGACGCGGCGGATTGGCCGTGCCGGAAGAGGTCGCGGTCGTCGGCGCGGAGAACGAGGAGACGCTCTGCGGGTTCGCGACGCCGACGCTCTCCAGCGTGCAGTTCGACGGCCGGGCGGTCGGCTACGCGGCGGCGGGGCTGCTCGACCGACTGATGCGCGGCCGCCGGGCGCCCGCCGGCCCGACGCTCATCCCGCCCAAGGGCATGGTCGTGCGGGGTTCCTCGGGCCTCATCGCGCATCCCGACCGGCTCGTCGCCCAGGCGCTGAGGATCATCCGCGAGCAGACGCTGTCCGGACTCGACGTCAACGCCCTCTGCCGCCGCCTCAACGCCTCGCGCAGCACGCTCGACCGACGGATGAAGGCCGCGCTGCGTCGGTCGCCCAAGGAGGAGATCCACCGCGTGCGCTTCACCGAGGTCGAACGGCTCCTGCGTGAGACCCGCCTCACGGTCGCGGCGGTGGCGAATCAGACGGGCTTTCGGCACTCCCACTACCTGCAGTCGGTCTTCAGAGCCCGCTACGGGATGACGCCGGGCAAGTTCCGCAAGCTGCGGGCCTCGGGCGCGGGGTCGGTGTGAACAACCGCCCCGCAGACCGCTCGGCACGCTTGCCACGGCGAGACTTTGGGGCACGCTAACCGTTCCCATGTTTAACGACGACGACGAAGAAGACGAGAAGACCCCGGAGGCCCCGAAGGAGACGCCCCCGAGCGCGATGCTAATCCAGAAGAAGTTCCTGGAGCAGCGGAAGATCTTCCTCTGGGGCGGCGTTGATGACGCCTCCGCCAAGGACATCGTCGAGAAGCTCCTCTACCTGGAGTCCGACGCCCCGGGCAAGGAGATCACCTTCTACGTCAACACCCCCGGCGGCTCCATCACGGCCGGCATGGCGGTCTACGACACCATCCGCCTAATCTCCTCGCCGGTGAAGGTCGTGGTCACCGGCATGGCCGCCTCGATGGGCTCCATCCTGCTCCAGGCCCCCAGGCAGAAGGGCGGACGGCTGCTCTTCCCCCACGCCCGGGTGATGATCCATCAGCCGCTCATCATGGGCCGCATCCAAGCTCCGGCAGTCGATATCCACATTCAGGCCCTGGAGATGGAGCGTCTCCGCGCCGAACTGAACGAGATCCTCGCCAAGGCGTCCGGCCAGAAGCTGGACAAGGTGGTCAAGGATACGGACCGCGACTTCTACATGACCGCCGTGGAGGCCATCGAGTACGGCCTCGCCGACGCGATCGTGAAGAAGCTCTGAGCGCATGGGCGTCGGCGACCGGACGTACATGCGCGGAACCCGCCCCTCTTCCGAGGCGCGGCCGCTGACCCATTGGACGGTCGGCCTGCTCGTACTCTTCTTCATCGTGGGGCTGGTCGGGGACTCCGCCCAGGCCGACCTGCTCGGCTGGGCGGTAATCCGCGAGCGGGAGACGCACACCTGGCAATGGTTCACCTACGCCCTGGTGCATGAGGGCTTCTGGCACCTGCTGGGCAACGGGCTCATGCTGTGGTGGACCGGCGCCATCGTCGAACGCGAGCGGGGGCCGCGGATCTTCGTCGGCGTGCTGTCGGCCGGCGCGGTGGTCGGCGCCCTCGTCTGGTGGCTGACCGGCGTCGGCGGTAGGAGCGACGGCGCCCTCGTCGGCGCCTCCGGCGCGGTGCACGCGCTGGCCCTGGTGGCCCTGCTCGGGCGCATGGAGGACCGCATCCCGATCCTGCTCTTTTTCTTCCTGCCGGTGAACTTGAAGGTGCGCTGGCTGGTCATCGGCACCGCCGTTTTCGCCCTCGCCGGGTGGGCGTTCTCCGAACTGCCGCACCGCCATGACTGGCAGGGCTGGCGGGCGGCCTGGGTCTCTTCGGTGGCCCATTCGGCGCATCTCGGAGGCCTGCTGGTGGGCTTCCTCGCCTGGCGCCGGGTCGGGCAGACGGAAACGGGGGCCGGCTCCGCTCAGGAGACGATACCTTCGGAACGTCAGGCCTATTCTGAGAATCCCGAGTTCGCCCATGCGGGCGAAGAGGAAGCGTCAGCCCCGGAAGGACTTAGCCGCGCCCGCGCCCGGGCCGAGCTGGACGCCCTCCTGGACAAGATCTCCGCCCGGGGATTCGGCTCGCTCACTCCCGGCGAGAAACGCAGACTCGAAGAGCTCAGCGCAAAGTTGCGCTGACCCCCCTCCCCCATGCGCCCCATCCTGTCGCTACTGTTGGCCGCCGCCCTCTGCTCGGCGGCCGACCAGCCCGCCTTCACGACCACCGAGTCCATCCAGAAGGAGACCCGGGCCACCGCGCTGCTCCTCGAGCGCCTCCACATCAGCCGTCGCGCGATGTCGACCGTCGACATGCGCGAGGTACTGCTCACTTACTGCGAGAACCTCGACCGGATGAAGATGTACTTCACCCAGGCCGAGGTGGACGAGTTCATGGAACGCTACGCCAAGACGCTCGACCTTTACATGGAGCGGGGCAACCTCACGCCGGCCTTCGAGATCTACGCCCTGTTCACCCGCAAGGCCGAGGAACGCGCCCGCATCATCAAGGACGCGCTCGTCAAGCCGGTGGACCTCGCCCGCGAAGGTACGTTCCCCGCCGACCGGCGCAAGGCGAGCTGGCCCAAGACGGACACCGAGGCAGACGAGCTCTGGATGCGGCGCCTGCAGTTCGACCTGCTGGGAGAACTGCTCGGGGACGACAAGTCCGGTGACAAGGAGGAGAAGGCAAAGGCCACCGCCAAGGCGGACGTCTCTCCGGCCAAGGTCGCCGAGGCGGTCGAGCGGCTGCGCAAGCGCTACGACAAGGTGCACTCCTACCTGAAGATGGAGCAGCACGAGGTGGAGGAGATCTTCCTCAATTCCTACACGCAGCAGTATGACCCGCACTCGACGTTCATGTCGGGGCAGACGCTGGAGGAGTTCGAGATTGCGATGCGCAACTCGCTCTGCGGCATCGGGGCCACGCTCTCCGACGAGGACGGCTACTGCGTGATCAAGGACATCCTCCCGGGCGGTCCGCTCGACCAGTCAGGCAAGGCCAAGCCGGGTGACAAGGTCATCGCGGTCGGCCAGGGCGACGGCCCGGTCGAGGACATCGTGGGCATGCGGCTCGACCGCGCCATCACCCGCATCCGCGGCAAGCAGGGATCGACGGTCCGCCTGACGCTCGACAAGGCCACCGGCGGCCGTGAGACGATCTCGCTGAAGCGCGACCAGATCAAGCTGGTCGGACAGCTCGCCTCCGCCCGCTACTTCGAGATGCCGGCGGGCAAGGGGTTCGTTTCCGTCGGCGTCGTCGACCTCCCCTCCTTCTACAGCAAGAACGCCGACGGCACAGGCTCCAGCCCCACGGCGGACGTGGAGGAGCTCCTCGGCAAGCTCAAGAAGATGGGCATGCAGGCGCTCGTCATGGACCTTCGCCGCAACGGCGGCGGACTGCTCACCGAGGCGGTCGACCTTTCCGGGCTGTTCATCCCCAAGGGCTCGGTGCTCCAGGTGCGCGACAGCCAGGGGCGGCAGGAGGACTACCGCGACGAAAACGAGAAGGTCGCGTGGAACGGCCCGCTCGTGGTCCTCACGTCCAAGCGCTCCGCGTCGGCCTCTGAGATCTTCGCAGGCGCGATGCGCGACCACCGGCGCGGCATCGTGGTCGGCGACCAGACGACCCACGGCAAAGGCTCGGTGCAGAACATCATCGAGCTGAGCCGGTTCGACCGGAAGCTGAAGTCGGCGGTCAAGGTGACGATTCAGAAGTGGTACGCGCCCAGCGGCTCCTCCATCCAGCTCAAGGGCGTGCCCGCCGACATCGTGGTTCCCTCGGTCTGGTCGGTGCTGCCCAACGCGGAGTCCGACCTGGAACGCCCGCTCCCCTGGGATTCGGTCAAGCCTTCGCTGACCGAGCCCGACCTGGGACCCTGGCTCAAGGCCAAGGTGTCCGACGAGCTCATCGCTGAACTTTCCTCGGCCAGTGAACGCCGCCGCGCGGAGCTACCGGAATTCCTCACGCAGGGACGTCTGATCGAATGGACGCGCAGCCGGCAGGAACGGCAGGAGCTCCCAATCTCACTCGAGGCCCGTCAGCGGGAGAAGACCGATGACGCGGCCTTCCGCGAACAGGTCCGCAAGGAGCTCGAGGCCTACGCGGCCGGCCGCAAGGTCAAGGTCAGCGAGGTCAAGGTGGAGGCCGCCATCGAGCAGGAGAAGAAGGACGAGGCCTCGCCCTACGGCAAGGCGCGCAAGGCGAAGTCCCGCAACCCGCTCGCCGACGACGAGGAGTGGCCCGACTACGACGTGCAGCTCAACGAGGCCGTGCGCATCGCCACCGACTGGACGGTCCGTCTGGGCGGTCCGGCGGTGGCCGCCGCCCCCGCGGTCAAGAACGACCCGGTCGAGGCGAAGTGAGCCGGGGTTAGGCTTGGCGAGGGGGCTTCCGGCCGCACATTCCGCGGCATGGAACTCCCCGCCCTGGCCCTGCTCGCCTGCGCTGCCGCCGGACTCGCGTGCGCACTCCTGCGCCGCCGCCGGCCCGGTAGCCATGTCGCGGTCACGCACGCCCTCTCCGACGGACGGGAGGCCCGGCTGCACACGCTGACTAACGCGCACGGGATGTCGGTCTCGGTCAGCGCCTACGGCGCGACGCTCACGTCAATCCGGGTTCAGGACGTGCGCGGGGAGGTCGGCGAGGTCACGCTCGGGCTGGACACGGCCGAGGCGCTGCAACGGCACCGTGCGTTCCTTGGCAGCACGGTCGGGCGCTACGCCAACCGGCTGGCGCAAGGCCGGCTGACCGTCGACGGCATGACGCACGCGCTGGATCGTAACGACGGGCCGAACCACCTGCACGGCGGCGCCCACGGGCTCGACGCCAAACTCTGGAGCTCGGCCGCGGTCCGTCGGGTCGACGCGGGCGAGGTCACGCTGAAGGTGACGAGCCCGGCTGGCGAAGGCGGCTACCCGGGAGAGCTCAGGGCGACCGTCACCTACGCGCTCAGCGACGCGTGCAATGAGCTGACAATCCGCTTCGAGGCCGAATGCGACGCGCCCACGGCGTGCAACCTGACGAACCACGTGTTTCTCAACCTGGCCGGCAGCGGCGCGATCACCGGCCACCGCCTGCGTCTGGCGGCCGAGCGCTTCGTGCCGGTCGACGCCAACCTCATCCCCACGGGAGAGCTGGCCGCCGTGGAAGGGACGCCCTTCGACTTCCGGAGGGAGACCGCCATCGGCGCCCGCATCTCAGAGCCGCATGAGCAGTTGCGCCTCGGACGCGGCTACGACCACTGCTACGTGCTCGGCCAGCCCGGCGCGATACGTCTCGCGGCCGAGGTCCGCGATTCCTCGTCGGGCCGCACGATGCAACTGCTCACCGACGCCCCGGGCGTCCAGCTCTACACCGGCAATTTCCTCGACGGCACGGTGCAGGGCCGCTGGTCGGCGCCCTACGGCTTCCGCCAGGGCTTCTGCCTCGAGCCCGGACTCTTCCCCGACTCACCGAACCGCCCGGAGTTCCAGCGCATGGGCTTCCCTTCCGGCGTGCTGCGCCCGGGCGAGAAGTACGCGCAGACGATGGTCCTGCGCTTCGGGGTGATTAACGAACGCTCCTGAGCGAGGGCTCAGGCGTCGGACTGTCCATCCTTCCACAGGACGCGCGCGGCCCTGAGGGTCAGGGAGGCTGAGACGAGCGCGACCGCCCCGAACGTCCAGGCGGCGTTACGGTTCACATGACCGGGCTCGCCTACGGCATACAGGAAGTGACCCAGGGCAAAGAGGGCCGACCAGATCGCGATGCAACCCATGATCCAGCCGAGCAGTGCCATGCCGGCGGACCCTGCCGTGGTTTCCTCACGGATGCCGGCGGCTTGACGCACTGCGTCCCAGCCCGGACCGGACGGACGCACCCTACGGCAGAAGTCGGCGAGCGTGGCCGGATTGGTCTGCGGACCGACGAAGGCGATGACGAGCCAGGACACGGTGGTGATGCCCACCTGGATCAGCGTCGTCTTGGCGAATCCGACATCCGGAAGCACGAGCGGCACGGCCACCGAGGTAACCAGCGACATGACCATCGCGACGATCTCGCACCAGGCCGAGACGCGCCACCAGTACCAGCGCGCGACGTAGATGAGGCCCGTACCGGCGCCGATGGAGAGGAGGATCTGGAAAGCTTGCTGGGCGGAGGACATCGTCAGGCTCAGGAGGGCCGCCACGACATAAAGCAGCACGGTCGAGACGCGGCCGACGTTGACGTAATGCGACTCTTCGGCGCCCTTCACGAGGAAGCGGCGGTAGAAGTCGTGCACGAGGTAGGAGGAGCCCCAGTTGAGGTGCGTGAGGATGGTGGATGAATTGGCGGCGATCAGCCCCCCGACCATCAGTCCGACGAAGCCGACCGGCATGAACTTGAGCATGGCTGGGAAGGCCGAGTCATGGCCGATGAGACCCGGATCCGCCTCGGGGAACGCGGCCTTGATGGAAGCCAGGTCGGGATAGACCACGATGGAGCACAGCGCGGTCACGATCCAAGGCCAGGGCCGCATAACGTAATGCGCCACGTTGAAGAACAGCGTGCCGCCAAGGGAGTCCTTCTCCGACTTTGAGGCCAGCATGCGCTGGGCGATGTACGACCCGCCGCCGGGCTCGGCGCCGGGATACCAGTTGGCCCACCAGCTCACGGCCATGGGCAGGATAAAGGTCATCAGCGCGAGCTCCTCGAAGGCGAAGTTGGGCAGCAGCTCCAGGACGCGCTGACCGGAGCCGTCGTAGGCCGACAGGGCGGGCACGCCCCGGGCGCTGGTGACGACCTGCCTGTCCGCCAGTGCGCCGTAGAGCGACCTGAGCCCAGCGGTGACGGAGGCGTCCCCAGCCAGACGGCGGCCCACCTCGACGAGCGAGAACCACGCGGCCGCGAAGACGGCGGTCATCTTGATGAAGAACTGCAGCATGTCGATGACCAGCACGCCCCAGAGTCCGGAGTGCGCGGCGAAGACGACGTTGAGCACGCCGCAGATGACGATGGTCTGCCAGGCCGGCAGGCCGAAGAGGATGTTCGCAATCTTGCAGGCGGCCAGGGTCACCATGCCCATGATGAAGCAATTGAAGAAGAGCCCGAGGTACACAGCGCGGAAGCCGCGCACGAGGGAGGCTTCGCGGCCGGAGTAGCGCAGCTCGTAGAACTCAAGGTCGGTCATCACCCCCGAGCGACGCCAGAGACGGGCGAAGAAGAACACCGTGGCCACGCCAGTCAGGGCTTGCGACCACCACTGCCAGTTGCCGGCCACACCGAACTTGCGCACCTGCTCGGTCACCCAGTTGGGGGTGTCGGACGAGAAGGTCGTCGCCACCATGGAGAGGCCGGCCAGCCACCACGGCACGGAACGTCCGGAAGCGAAGAACTCCGAGGTGCTCTGACCCGACCGACGCGCGAAGAACAGCGCCGGCACGAAGCAGATGAGGATTGAGATCGCGACGATGATCCAGTCGAGGGTCTGAAGGCGCATGGCGGGGTGAGGATTTTATCCCGTAGCATGCGCGACGTGGCAACCGCGCTCCCCCGCCCTATTTGAGCAGATGGGAGCATTAGCGCCCGGGCCCTCCGCCTCGGGCAAGGTTGAGCGCCCTCGCTCAACCACGGCTGCTCGAGGCGGTCAGCCCTACCTTACAAGCTCAGGTCAACCGGGACGGGCGGCAACTTCAAGCTCGTGACGCTGGTCGGAAGCTCGTTCAAGGTGTACCAGGCCTCGGTATGCCAGAGGGTCTCGCCGGACTTGGACTTCACGTCGGTCACGACGAGGTGATGGACGTGGCCGCGCACGAGTCCGTCGACGACGAGACGCACGCGCAGGCCGTCGGCCGAGACGACGGCCGACTTCACGGTCGGCTCGGTCTGGTCCACCTCGGGGCTGCCGTAGCTGGACTGGTAGATGTAAGTGAAGGTGTCCAAGGCGTAGTTCTCGACGTCGGCCGCGGCGGCGGCGTCGACGGGATGGGTGAACTCGATCTCGAAGCCGTCAAGCTTAGCCGCGATGGCGCGCATCTCGAAGGGCGTCCGGCCCTTGAAACGCACGCGCTCGAAGGTGAAGGGCTTCGAGCCGCGCGACCCCCAGCCTCGGTTGGTGCCGCCGATGAAGAGCGTGCCGTCCTCCTGATCCATGCGCACGGGCACAAGGCCGGCCTCGAAGCCGCCGAGGAAATGGAACACGGCGCCCTGGTAGAGGCCGTTGACCTTCTCGAGGGCGACGCGCTGGACCTGCGAAGCGGTCTGCTCCCCGACGAGCATCTGGCCCTGCCAGGGACCGAACTTGCCCCGGGCCAGGTCGCAGCCGACTCCGGAGGGCGAATTGCCGACCTTGCCGTGCGGCAGGAAGGCGGCGGGCGGGACGAATGCCGGATGCTTCAGGCGCTCGGTGAGGATGCGCGATCCGCTCTGCGGCTCGGGCGGCGCGGGGAAGTCGGCGAGGGCGTATGACTTGTTGCCGGTCGGGTTACCCTGGAAGGATCCGGGGCGGAGCCACTTCAGGGAGGAGGAGCCGTTCCACACGCCCTGGTTGTCGGTGTAGAACACGTCACCCTCGCCGTTGGCGCCGATGCCGCCGGGAGAACGGATGCCGGACGCGACGGGGATGAACTTGCCGTCCGGGGTGATCTTGGCGCCCCAGCCGCGCCACGGGGCATGGGAATGGAACGATCCGGTCAGGCAGAAGACGGCCCAGACGTTGCCGTCCTTGTCGGGATCGGAACCGAAGGCGTATTCGTGGTAATCGCCGCTCACGCCCCACTTGGAGCAGATGGTCTCGAAACGATCGGCCCGGCCGTCGCCGTCTCGGTCGGTCATGCGGGTGAACTCCGGACGCTGCATGGCGAACAGCGAGCCCTCCTTCCAGAACATCCCGAGGGGCTCGTGGATGTTGGAGGCGAACTTGGTCCACTTCACCTTGGACAGGTCGGCGTCGTAGGCGCCCTCGACGACCCAGACGTCGCCGCGGCGGGTGCCGATGGCGACCTTCTTGCTAGGCAGCAACGCGATCGATCCGACTTCGCAGACCTCGCCGGCCGGAGTCGGGATCTCGACGCGTTCGTAGAATTCCGACTGCCTGGCCTCGGCGGCCTTGACGGCCTCGGCGGGGACGAGCTTGCCCTTCTTGGGCGTCTTGGCGGGCGCGGCCTGCAGGCCCGCGACGCAGGCGAGCAGGGCGATGACGGTGAGGTGCTTCATGAGAGGTGGTGCGGCGCGGTTCAGCGGAAGGAGTAGCCGAGCACGACGGTCTCGCCGGGCTTCAGGGTGACGGTGAGCAGCTTGTCGGCGGCCTTGGGCTGAGGGCCGGAGAGGGCGCGGAGGCTCAACGAGCCGCCGAGGACGGTGGCGCCGTCGGCGCCCTCTGAAGTGAGGTCGCGCGCGAGCACAACCGTCACGGGCCGGTCGCCCTCGGATTTGAGGGTGCGCCTCAGGCCGGGCTTGCCGGCGATCGCTTCGGGAATCCAGGCGTCGGTGAGTGAGACGCCCTCCCCCGCCGCGCGGAAGGTCGGGTTGCCCGCGGCGTCGAGGTCATAGCCCTTGAATTCGGCGGCGACCTTGACCGCGGAGAAAGTCCATTCCTTGCCTTCGCCTTTGCGGTCGAAGCGGACGACGGAGCCCTCGCCCGAGGCGAGGGCGACGCCGGGACCATCGGAGAGCTTGATCACGTTGGTGCCCGCGGGCGGCTCGTTGCCGGCGCCACGATCGGTCCAGTGGTGGCCGCCGTCCATGAACTTGCCAGTCCAGATGAGCTCCGCGGCGAGGTTATCCGCGCTGTAGGCGAGGTTGAGTCCGTTCGGGAAGCCGATGCCGATCGCGCGCGGCGTGGTCTTGTCGATGAAGTTGCGGTAGATCGCGGCGACACCGTCCTTGGCCTCGATCGGGATGGACACGCGCGGCTTGGGCGCGTTGGCCTTGGTCTTGGAGAGCCACTTGATCTCCTTGTCCTTCGGCCCCTTGTAGCCGAGGACGACGACCTCGTGGCCGGCGAACTCGACGTATTCGAGACGGATTGGAGTCAGGCCCTTCTTAAGGATGACGGGAACCTCCTTGCGGCGGCCGCCGACGGGGCCGATGCCCTTGATTTCGGCGATGCGCTCTCCGCCGACGTAGAGGGCGCCGAAGTCGTCGCAGTCGAAGACGAAGTTATATTTGCCGTCTTCCTTGGCCTCGAACTGCGCTGTCCAGACCATCGCGAAATGGTCCTTCAGGCCCGACTGGGCCGGATCGATTACGCCGGCGTTGAAGTCCTCCATCAGCGCGGGCTTGAGCGCGGAGAAGTCGGGGAGGGTCTTCCACTCGCCCTGGTACATCATGCCCACGAGGTTCTTCAGCGCGGTCTTTGCGGGCGGGAAGGGGTGCGCATTGAGGAGCTCGGCGGCGGTCCACGGGGTCGCGCGCTTGGTGGTCTGGGCGCGGACCGCGGCCACCTGGGCGGGAGTCACCGCGCCAGCGCCTCCGGCGAACTTGTCGCGCACGTAGGTGAGCGCGGCGGCAATCTTCTCATCGCTGAGCACCGCGCCCTGCGGAGGCATGTCAATATTGTAGGTCATGCCCGCGACCTCGACCGGACCGGTCATGCCGTTGAGCACGATCTTGATGGAGCGCTCGGCCGGGCCCTTAGGCCATTCGCTGCCGACGAGGGGAGGCAGGCCGTTGAGTCCCTTGCCGTCGGGCCCGTGGCAGGCGGCGCAGAGCGTGTTGTACACCTGAGCGCCGTCTTCAGCGGCGGAAAGCAGGGCGGCCGAAGTCAGCAGGGCGAGGAGGGACGAGGGACGCATGAGGGGTCCAACCAATCAAGCACCCTTACCCGCCCTGGGCAAGAGGCATGGTGTCTGGACGACGCCCAGGCAGCACGTCCCTCAGGCCGGCGCAGGGCCGAACGGCGTCTAAGGCCAGCTCAGCGCGCCCGGTAAAGACCTTGGGGGTCGTACATCCACCAGGCGTCGAAGGGATTCGAGAGCGGAGGAAGCTCGTAATAGGGACGTCCCTTGTCGTCGACCTTGGCGGTCACGCCGCTGACCTCGGTCTGCGGGGGGCGGATGACCGGGGCGGTCGGCGCGACGGGCACGGGGAGGATATCGAGCACGGCGGTCTCCTCGATGCGCTCCACGGTCGTGTCGACCCACTTGAGCGCCTTGGCCTGCTCGCCGAAGGCCTGCCAGTCGCCCGTCGAGTCGTTGGCGTACATCTGCTTCACGAACTCTTCGAGGCTGATGCCCATCTTCTTGGCGACCGGCGTGCCGAGACGGTCGAACCACTCCGTGGTGAAGCGGATCTGCTCCTTGAGCACGGTCATGTTGCCGCGCAGGTTGTTGGAGACCTGGTGGTGCAGCAGGATGCTGTTCGGGTAGCAGAAGGAGCGCTCGGCGAGGGTGGCGATGACCGCGGTCATCGAGGCGGCGAAGCCCTTGACGACGACGTAGACGGGCGCCTTGGAAGCGGCCATGGCCTTCTGGATCTGGTAGCCAGCGGCGACGGAGCCACCGGGGCTGTTGTCGACCACGATGAAGATCGGGAATTCGGCCGACTGGTTGTTGTAGAAGTTGATGCGCTGGATGACGTGGTCGGCCAGCTGGTCGGTGACGGCGCCGTTGAAGGGGATGCGGCGGTCGCTGATGTACAGCACGCCGTCGACGAGCGGGTCCTTGAGATAGCGGGGCTTGGCGCGGGAGGCGACCTTGCGGGCCTCCTCCTCCTTCTGGAAACGGCTCAGCTCGTTCGTGAGGCGGGCGACGGTGTTGCCAGCCTCGAGCTGGAGCTGCTTGGCCTCGGCCTCGAGCTCGCGGATACGGTTCATGCGCTCGGCGAGGCGGGCGGACGAACGGGCGGCCTCGAGGGAGGTCTGGCGCTCCAGCTTGGCCTTCTCGTCCTCGAGCGCGGCGGCCTCGGCGGCGGCCTTGGCGAGACGGAGCGCGCGTTCGGCGGCGAGCTTGGCGGTCTCGGCGGTGAGGGGAGCGAGCTCCTCGGCCCGACGGGCCTCGGCGAGCGCGACCTGGGCGTCGATGCGGGCCTTCTCGCCGCGCATACGCTCAACCTCCTTCATCAGCTCCTTCTGTTCGGGGGTGAGTTCGGGCGAGGGGCGGGGCGAGACCGGGGCGGGCGTGGGCGCGGTAACGGCGGAGGGGGCGGCGGCCTGCTGCGCGAAAAGCGGGGCGGCGAGCGCGAGGAGCGCGGGAAGGATGCGGTGCGTGTTCATGAGAGGGAGGGAGCGGGGTTCAGCGGAGGACGAATTCGACGGAGGGGTCGTGGATCCACCAGGCGTCGCCGGCCTCCGCGGGAGGCAGGGACTCGCGGACGCGTCCGTCGGCGCCGGGGCGGGCATTGCCGAAGACGTCGGGTTCGAGCGGAGCGGGAGCGGGCGTGGCGCCCGCGACGTAGAAGGACTCCTCCTTGATCTGCTGCACGACGTCGGTGGCCCAGCGGCGGCGCACGGCTTCGTCACCCAGGACCTTCCAGTCGCCGGTCGAGGCGTTGGCGTACATCTGTTTCACGAAGTCGTCGAGCGGTACGCCGACGCGGTCGGCCACCTTGACGAAGATGCGCTCGACCCAGAACTTGCTCCACTTGAGCTGCTCGTTGAGCTGGGTGAGGTTGCCTCCGAGGCCCGTGGAGGCCTGGTGGTGCAGGACAATCGCCTGAGGATACACGAAGGAGCGCTTGGCGAGGGTGGTGATGATGGCGGCCATCGAGGCGGCGTAGCCCTTGACGACGACGTAGACTGGGGCCTTCGAGGCCTCCATGGTCTGCAGGATCTGGTAGCCGGCCATGACGGAACCGCCGGGGTTGCGGTCGATGATGAGGAAGATGGGCGCCTTGGGGTCGACGGCGTTGTAGAAGGCGATGCGTCCGCAGACGTAGTCGGCGAGCTGGCTGGTCACGCGGCCGTTGAAGGGGATGCGTCGGTCGCTCACGCGCAGCACGCCGTCGGCGAAGGGATCCTGCGGATACTCCATCTTCGCGCCGGCGGCGACTTCGGCGACCTTCTTCTCGAGGAGGACAATCTGGGCGGAGGAGGCCACCTTGGCGAGTTCGACGGAGGCCTCGGCGGCGGCAAGGCGGGCTTTGATCTCGAGTTCGGCGCGGGCGCGGTCCTTGCCCACAGAAGCGGAGGAGGCGCGGGCCGAGGCGGTCTCGAGCTCGAGCTTGATGCGCTCCTTCTCGGCGTCGTCACCGGCGGCCGCGGCTTCGGCACGGGCCTTGCGGAGCGCGGCCTCGGCTTCGAGACGGCGCATCTCCAGCGAACCCGGGAGGGACTCGAGACGACGCTTGGCGGCGGCGAGCTCGAGGCGCGCGCGGATGGCTTCGGTCTCCAGCTCGGCCTTCACGACCTCGGGCGGACGAGGGGACTGCTGGGCGCCGAGGGAAGCGGCGAGGATTAGGAGGACGGAAAGGGCTGGGCGTCGCATCGGGGGTCTTTCTTTTCTGTCAGATAAATGGTTCCAAAGAAGCCCAATCTTGGCAAATCTGACCGCATGTCCGCCGACGCCCCCATCACCCTGCGCAACCGCCACACCGGCGGGACGGAGGTGGAGCGGGTCTACGGTGAGGCCTGGCTGCGGCGTATCTACGGCAACCCCCTCGGGCGGGCCGTCCTGCACTTGGTCGTGAAGCGGGCCTTCTTCTCGGCCCTCTACGGAAAGGCGATGGACCGCCCCTCCAGTGCGTCCCGCGTCGCGCCCTTCGTGAAGGCCTACGATCTGGACGCGACGGAGTTCGCCGAGGAGGACCTGTCAGCCTACCGGACGTTCAACGAGTTCTTCTACCGCCGGCTCAAGCCCTCGGCCCGGCCCACCGACCCCCGGCCCGACATGGCGGTGCTGCCGGCAGACGGACGTCATCTCGGCTTCCAGGACGCGGGCGCAGTGAAGGGCGTCTTCGCCAAGGGGCAGACCTTCGACATCCCCGCGCTGGTGGCCGACCGCGCGCTGGGCGAGAAGTATGCGCACGGGACGGTCGTCTGCTCCCGGCTCTGTCCGGTGGACTACCACCGCTTCCACTTTCCCGTCGGCGGCATGCCCGGCGCGCCCGTCATGACCGACGGCCCGCTCTTCTCAGTGAACCCCATGGCCCTTCGTCGCCGCGTCTCCTACCTCTGGGAGAACCGGAGGCGGCGCGTGAGCGTCGACGCCGGCCCCTTCGGCCTTGTCACCATCGTGGCCGTCGGCGCGACCAACGTCGGCTCCATCGTCGACACCTACGAGCCCGGCCGCTCCGTCGCGAAGGGCGAGGAGAACGGCTACTTCCGTTTCGGAGGATCCTACCTCGCGACCCTCTTCGAGCCTGGCCGCATCCGCCTCGAAGCCGACCTCGTCGAGGCCGGCGAGACCGCCGTCGAACTGTACGCCAAGGTCGGCTCGCCCCTCGGCCGCCTCGCCTAAGCGCTTGCCTGACTCGGCGCGTTCGACGAGCGTACGGGCTCGCCGCGGCTCGGGTGGTGGAATGGCAGACACACCAGATTTAGGTTCTGGCGCCGCAAGGTGTGCGGGTTCGACCCCCGCCCCGAGCACCCGGCGAATTGACGCCTATTTGAGCCCACAATGATAAGGGCAATGCATGTCGTCCGTTTGAGCGTAGCTATCCACCCGAACGCCGTCGCCGAGAAAAACGTCTCGGGAGCTTGGACTTGGCGCCAGGCTTTAAAAGCTGCCTTTCAATGCCCTTGAAGCGTTCGTCATCCCTGGTCTCAAGAAATGAACCGTGCTTCAGCAAATCCTCGATGCTGAGATCCTGAAATGGACTCTTGCGAATCCGGGCCGCCCTTTTGGGCCCGGATGATTTCGTATTTTTAACAACGCCTCGGAGTCCGACGTCGCGCACGCGACGACTCTTCCTGCTCTTGCCCGGGGACGGCATTGAGAACCTCTACAAGCCGGCCATTGCACTGGCAAGGCAGGAGGACGGGGCGCCTGCCACGGGTGGACTGCCGGAACATGACTCCTCAGGTGACTGACAGATGATTGCACGGAAGAGAATGTTTGTGGGCGGGCCCGACGGCGGATAACGATCGGCAAGCGCGACCGCCCCGACGCCGATGAAATCCCTCCTGATCATCATGGCCGCCCTCTTCGCAGGCTGGCTGTCCCTGGCCCTGATTCCGGCGCCATGGGGCTGGCTGCCGTTCGCGGCGGTGGGCGTCGGCATTATCCACCTCCTCACGAAGGACCTGGGCAGGACCCAGGGTGGAAGGGATGACTCCTTCCACCCCTACGTGATCGGGGACGACGGCGTGGTGAGACACAGGGACGACGAAGGCGGCCAGAGCCAAGGGTCCGGCGAGGGGCTGGCCGAAGGCTCGAGTTCGGACAACTACGAGGCGGGCATCGACGGCGGCGGTGATAGCGGTGACGGCGGCGGCGGAGACTGAAGTCCGCCCGGACTCCTTAGCCGCTTGTCAGCGGGGGTCGGGCAGGACAAGGATGCGGGGTGCTCTCCTGGCTTCGCAGGCTCTTCGCCACCGGCGCCCCGGACCTCTCTCAGGCGCCCGAGGAACCCGTGCCCACGGAGAGACAGGAATCCATGCGGCCGCCGGACCTCCAGCCATGGATCGGCGTCGACCTCGACGGGACGCTCGCCGAGGCCACGCCCTGGGAGGGGATGTCCCACATCGGCCCGCCGGTCCCGCTGATGATGCGCCGCGTCCGGCTCTGGCTGGAGAAGGGCGCCCGGGTGAAAATCGTCACGGCCCGGGCCGGCGACCCGGAAGGACTCAAGGCCACGCAGTCCTGGCTCAAGGCCAACGGACTCCCTGACCTCGAGGTCACGGATCGCAAGGACTTCGGGATGATCGAGCTCTGGGACGACCGCGCCATCCAGGTCGTCCAGAATTCCGGCATCTGCTTCCTCGGCACCTCGGTCTTCGCCCGCCCCAAGGCCCCCATCCTCCCCGACGAGGCCGCCGGCCGCACGTTCATCCATGTGGACGGCGGGCCGAAATCCCCCTGAACTCTCCGCCCCTGCTCCGCCGATGAAAGCCTCCCTGAAGCTCGAATACTCGCTCCGCGTGCTCGCCCAGCTGGCGCGACGCAACAAGGGCGCGGCCGTGACGCGCATCGAGGAGCTGGCCAAGGCGGAGGCCATCCCCTCCAACTACCTTGTGCAGCTGCTCAACGAGCTGCGCGAAGGCGGCCTGGTCGACTCCAAGCGCGGCAAGACGGGCGGCTACCGGCTTGCCCGCCCGGCCGACGAAATCACGCTGCGCCAGGTGCTCGCGGTGGTGGAGCCGGACCTGGTGCAGACGAAGATCACGCTCAAGGGCGACTCGGGCCCCGCGGTCGCCTCGCTCTGGCGCGAGGTCTCCAAGCGCTTCGAAAAGGCGCTCAACGGCTTCACGGTCGCCCAGCTCGCCACGGACGGCGAGGGCGCGGACTGGGAGATCTGATCCGCCGGGCGGAACTTTGCGGGTGCCACGGGGTTGCCACTGTGCTTACCTGCGTACGCCCGATGCGACTCCTGCTGCTCCTGCTGGCCGCCCTGCCCCTCTGCGCCCGCCAGCCCAACATCGTGCTCATCATGGCCGACGACCTCGGCTGGACCGATCTCGGCTGCTTCGGTTCAAAATATTATGAGACGCCGGCCATCGACCGGCTAGCCACCAGTGGGATGCGCCTCACGAACCACCACCACTGCCAGAACTGCACGCCGACGCGCGCGGCCCTGCTCAGCGGACAGTACGGGGCGCGCACGGGCGTGTACACGGTGGGCGGCGTCGACCGGTTCGACTGGTCGAAGCGCCTGCTGCGTCCGGTCGACAACGTCACCAGTCTGCCGCTCGACCGGGACACCTTCGCGGACCAGCTGAAGAAGGCGGGCTACGCGACGGGGATGTTCGGCAAGTGGCACATCGGCGATAACGGCGCGTTCCATCCCTCGAAGCGCGGCTTCGACGAGGCGCTGGTCTCGATGGGCGCCCACTTCGACTTCAAGGTCAGCCCGCCCACGGACGTGGCCGGCAGGCCCTACCTGGCCGACTGGCTGACGGACCGCGCGGTGGACTTCATCGGCCGACACAAGGACCGGCCGTTCCTGCTCTACCTGCCGCACTTCGGGGTGCACTCGCCCTTCCACGCGAAGAAGGACCTGGTCGCGCGCTTCAAGGACAAGCCGGTCGTGGGCGGACACAACAGCGCGACCTACGCGGCGATGATCGCGAGCGTCGACGAAAGCGTCGGCCGGGTGATGGCGAAACTGCAGGAGGTCGGCGTGGCCGATGACACGGTGGTGGTCTTCATGAGCGACAACGGCGGCGTGGGCGGCTACGGCCGGCCCGACGGCCTCATCCGCGAGCCGGGCCGCGAAGCCAAGGCCACGAAGAAGGGGGAGGCGCCGGGTGAAGACGGCAAGGGCGTCACCGACAACGCTCCGCTGCGCAGCGGCAAGGGCTCGCTCTACGAGGGCGGCACGCGCGTGCCCTTCATCGTGCGCTGGCCGGGACGCACGCTTCCGGGCTCCTCGGCCGACGTCCCCACGGCGCACGTGGACCTCTACCCGACGCTGCTCGAACTCGCCGGCGCGCCCAAACCTCGCCAGACGCTCGACGGCGTGAGCCTCGCCGGACTGTTCAAGAGCCCTGACGCAAGCCTCGGACGTGAGGCGATCTTCCAGCACTTCCCGGGTTACCTCGGCGCGGGCACGGGACTCTGGCGCACCACGCCGGTGAGCCTCATCCACGCGGGCGACTGGAAGCTGATGGAATATCTCGAGGACGGACGGCTGGAACTCTACAATCTGAAGGAGGACCTCGGTGAGACGAAGAACCTCGCGGGCTCGATGCCCGACAAGGCGAAGGAGCTGCGAGAGAAACTGGTCGCGTGGCGCAAGCAGGTGAACGCGCCGATGCCCAGGCCGAACGACGCTTCCGCCGCCCCGGCCGAGGCCGCCGGCGCCAAGAAGGGCAAAGGCAAGGGCAAGAAGAAGTCCGGGGCCTGAAGGCGCTTTGCGGCTTCCAACCTCCTGGCGACGGTTCATCTTGGGGCAGGGATGGGCCCCCTGCTGTTCCTCGCGCTCTGCCTCGCCGTCGCCACGCTTTTCGTGACGGCCGAGATGGCGCTGGCCTCGGCCAGCAGACCAAGGCTGACCCGGATGGCCCGACAGGGAAGCCGGGGCGCCGAGGCCGCGCTGAAGCTGCTCGAGGAACCGGCGGTCTTCCTATCGACGGTGCAGGTGGGCATCACCTTCACGGGAGTGCTTGCGGCGATCGTGTCCGGCGGCGAACTGAGCGCCGGCCTGGCGAAATCCCTCGAAGGTTCCAGCCTGCCTTGGGCCAGCGGACACGCGCTGGCGGTCGCCGAGGGCATCGTCTCCTTCGGTATCGGCTCAGTCACGATCGTCTTTGCGGAAATCGTCCCCAAGCGTCTCGCGATGGCCCATGCGGAGACCTATGCCTGCTGGCTGGCGAGGCCGATGGCCGGCGTCGCTTGGGCGGCCTATCCGCTGGTGCGCGCACTGGGCTGGGCCGCGGAAGGGGTGCTGCGACTGGCCGGCTGGCGGCGGCCCGAGGAGGCCGGCGTCTCGGAGGAAGACCTCCGGATGCTCGTCGAGACGGGCCACGCGACGGGGCGGCTCCATGACGCCGAACGGCGCATCATGCTCGGCGCGCTCTCGCTCGACGGGACGACGGCGGCCCAACTGATGACTCCAGCGCGCAAGGTCACCTGGCTCGACCTGCGGCTGCCGGACGAGGACAATTGGCGGCGGGTGATCCGTTCAGGCCACACCTGGTTCCCGGTCCATCGGGGCTCCCCCGACGATCTGGCGGGCGTGGTCTCCGTGAAACGTCTCTGGGCCAATCTCGCCATGACGGGGGGGGCGCCGGTCAAGGAGCTGCTCACCGGCGCGGCCACGGTGCCGCCGGACCTCTCCGGTTCGGCGCTGCTCGAGCTGTTCCAGACGCGTGGCGCGCACGTCGCGCTGGTCAACGACGAGTTCGGGCGGGTGCTGGGCATCGTGACGCTCAACGACATTCTCGAGCGGCTCGTGGGGCGTCTGCCCGGCGAACTGCCCCGGACGCCGGCCCGCGCCATCACGCCGCGGACGGAGGGCGGATGGCTGGTCGACGGTGACGCCGCCCCGGAGGAGCTGCGCAAGGCGACCGGGGTCGAAGCGGCCTTCAGTTGCGAGAGCGAACAGGGATGCGCCACCATGGCGGGGCTGGTCATGCGCACGCTGGGCCGCATCCCCAAGGAGGGCGACGTCGCCGACCTTGGAAAGCTGGAAGCAGAAGTGGTCGACCTCGACGGCACCCGGATCGACAAACTGCTGGTCAGAAGAAAGGTCTGACCGCCATTTCAGGCTTCGGGCGGAACCGCTTCCTCCGCATGATGGCCTCATGGACATGAGATCCCGCTTCCTCCTCGCCGCCCTGGTGCTCCCATTCGCCGTCCTGGCGGCCGATGAACCGCGCCGTGATCGCCGCGCAGGACCGCCCGCTCGCCCCCGGCAAGCCCGCGGAGAAGAAGTGAACGCATGACCCCCGCGCAGCTGCGAGAGTCGGCCAAGGCGCAGGACGCGCCGCCCGGCAAACTCACGCCGGCCGCCGAGGCGCTCTGGTGGATCGCCCGGGGCGACTGGGAGCGCGCCCACGCCATCGCCCAGGATGACGAGACCCCGCACGGCTCCTGGGTGCACGCCCTCCTGCACCTCATCGAGGGCGACCTCTCCAACGCGCGCTACTGGTTCTCCGAAGCCGGCAGGCGCCCCGTCACGCCCGACCGCATCGACGCCCTCTGGGACGAGATCGCCGCCGAAGCGCTCAGGGGGAGCTGATTTCGCAGCGGATCCGCTCCAGCACGTCCGCATCCTTGCCGGGCCGCTGGAGGTTGCGGGACGTGTCGAACTCGAGCCGACGATCGTTCGGAACGGGATTGAAGTAGTACTGGAAAGCGAAGCCCCCGGGACTCAAGAGGGGCGTGCCGTAGATCTTGGCGTAGTGCGCGGAGACGATGTTGCCGGCCTCGTCCTTGATGGTGCGTACGCGCAGGAAGAAGCCCCTGTCTTTCTGGGCATAGACCTTGTTGTCCAAAGCCAGCGTTCGGCCATAACCCGACACCGGGGCCTTCGAAGGCAACTTCATGGAAGCGTAGGCGGCGTAGGGCGACTCGAGGATGCCGTCGCCTTCGTGGGGAAAGAGAAGCTCGAGCGTCAGTTCCCACTTCCCATGGACGGCCATGAAGCCGGCCCTGGCCTTGGAGTCCTTCTCCTTCGCAAGGAACGCGTCAATCTCCTCGGGCGACTTCGTCAAATGCCAACCCAGCTGTTTTGCGGAGAGGCGGATCAGGATGTCTGGACTCGCCCCCTTGCAACCGGGCGCGACCAGGTCGCCTTTCTCGAAATCATAAGGAACGACGCCCGAGAAAACGTACCCGGGCAGTTCGGCGTTGGCCTTTCTGGCATGCAAGGGGACGGCCTCCCCTTTCCTCGGGAGGATGACTTCGCGGCCGGGCGTCCGGGGCACCTTCAATCCCTCCATGCGCGCCTCATGATGGCCGACCTTGTCGACGTGCACACGGGAGACGTGCAGATCGCCGGGCTTGAAATCCCAGCGGCCGTTTTCGTCCGTGACTCCGGTCAGGAGCGTCGAGCCGTCGGAGAAAGGATAGTTGCGGCGGTTGAGCAGGACGCGCACGGCCGCTTCCGGAACAGGACGCCCCTCAAAGTCGCGCACGACGATTTGGTCGGCCTCGGAGACGGAGAAGAACAGGAGCGCGAGCAAAGTTCTCATTGGGAAAGCTGCTTGAAAAAAGGATGGACGTAAGGGAGGGCGGCGTTGCGGAAATCGCTGTGCAGCCATCGGCCGGCCTTCTTGTCGCCCTCGTGGCCGTCCCGAGGCCAGCCCATCGCCGGAATGCGCCCTTCTGACTCCAGATTCAAATCAGCAACCAGCTTGACGGACATCGCATGACATCCGGCGGCGTAGCTTCTGGCGGGGACGCCCCGGGCGAGCACGTCGGTGAACATGGCGAGCTCCTGCTGCGACCCGTTGGAGCGGCGCGGGCGCGGGTCATGCAGCCATTTCCAGAGAAAACGGTCGAAGAACGGCTGGGTGCGGAGTTGTTCGTCGGTCAGGCGTGCGGCCTCGTCCGGCGTCATGCGCAGGTAGGTGCCGCCGGGCTCACGGGAGCCGTTGAGCACGTATCGTCCCTTCCAGTACTCATTGAAACCCCATCCGGCCTGGCTGCGACGCATGAACAGCGTCCCCAGCGACCGCGTCATGGGGACGCCCTTCAGCAGCTCCTGCGTCTTCCAGACACCGTAACTGTAGTCCCGCCCGTCGATCAAGGCGGAGAGCAAGGAGGCGGAGTCGATGTCCTCAGGACAATTGGTCACATCCTCGCCTTCAGAATAGGCATTGATGACCTGGACTGCCTTTGGAAGCTTGCCGAAAGCGCCGGACCAAGCGAACTTGCTCCGATAGTCATGCGGGGGAAACAGCGTGTGCCAGGAGGAGGCGTGAAGCCGACGCTCATAGCCCCGCCACTGCACTTCGGTCATGTGGAAGGCATGGGAGGGGTCCGTTTCCTCGGACGAGTAGGCCTCCGCCGGCACGGCCGCATTGACCATGTAATACCTGTCCGGCTTCCAACCGCCGCGCTCGACGGCCTCGCCGGCCACGACATTGCCCAGGCTGTGCGCGATGAGCACGACTTCGCCTCCGCGGATTGAAGCGGTGGCCTGCGCCCCGAGCGAACGCCCTGAGATCAGCGCCCGCTGCACGGCGGCATGGTAATCGAGGCCGGTGGCTCCGGGCCAGTTCACGCCTACGAACTTCCGCCGGGACCCCAGCGCGTGGAGGCGTTTGAACATCTCCGCATTCCACCCGCGGGCCGCGTGGGTGGGGACATTGTAACCATGCACGAAGACGGTCCATCCCCGCCCGAGGCCGGCGTCGGGCAGCCCGCGCGGCTCCGCGAGGCGGGATACGCCGGATCCGGCCATCAGCTCCCGGTACATGGACTCGACATGCGAGATGACCACCGTGCGACGCGAGAGGTGGACTTCGCCGGCGGCGGTGGTGACCCGCAGCTCCAAGACGAACCTTCCGACCTTGCGTCCCTCCATGATGAGCATGGCGGCGCCAGTGACCTGCTCAACCGAGAGCCGGTAAAGATGCTCAACGGAGAGATGCACCCATTGGCCCGAAGCGAGGCCCATGGGCTCGGCCTCCTCCAAAGGAAGGTCGAAATGTTCGCCAAACAGCTTCTGGTCCTTGAGACGGTGCAGGCCGCCGGCGTCTTCAGGACTCAGGCCGACCGCATAGGCCTCCAGCCCGCCGCCCTGACACCTGACCTCATAACGCGAACCAGGCAGACCATTCATCCGGTATAGTAATCCGCAGTCGAGGAAGACGGGGAAGAAGTCCACAAGGTCGCGGAGCCCGTCGATGCGCGGGGTGGACCAGTCCGGCGGGCCAAACCGAGGGGTGTCCTTGCCCGCCTGCCAGTCCCCTTCGTCGTCATCGTCGTTGATCCACCAATGAAAGGGTTGTTCCGTCCCGGATCCCTCGCCCATCGCAATGAATCCATCCCGGTCCAGATCCAGCAGGAGCCCGAAGCTCCCGTCGACCTGACCCGCGCCCAGAAGGCGGGGGTGAAGGCAACCCAGCAGCAGCGCCAGAAGAAGAGGTCGGCTCATGCGCGCAGACTCACAGGCGCAGCGGAACGCAATCAAGGCCCTTCACATGACGTCCGACGCATGGGCGGAGACACCCATGACGACCTGAGGCTCCGCCCCCTGACGCTTGCGCTTGACCGGGCGCATGTCTGAATGGGGCGCGATGGAGATCCTCTTCAGCGCCGTGGCGGCGGTCATGCTCTACTTGCACAGCCTGCGCGACTTCGCGCGGGAGGTGACGGACCTGGGCGGCGAACGGCTGCGCGGCTGGCTGCGCAAGCTCACGGGCAACCGCTTCACGGGCGCGCTCACGGGCGCGGGCTTCGCAGCGCTGGTGCAGTCGTCCTCGGTCGTGAACTTCGTGACGATGGGGCTGGCCGAACGCCGGGCGCTGCCGATGCGCGCGGCCTGGACGGTCATGATCGGGGCCAACGTGGGCACGACGGCCACGGCCTGGCTCATCGCGTTCAAGCTGACCGCGCTCGGCCCGGTCCTGATGACGGCCGGGGGCTTCTGGTCGCTGCTGGCGCCGCAGCGGCTCCGGCCCTACGGGAAGCCGGTCTTCCACTTCGGACTCATCTTCCTGGCGCTCGAGCTGATCCGTTCGACGCTGCTCCCGCTGGCCCAGACTCCGGACGTACTCGCCTGGCGCGACAGTCTCTCGACGCCGACGCTGGCGCTGGCCTTCGGGGCCTGCGTGACGATGCTGGTGCAGTCGTCCGCGGTCGTGGTCGGCATGACGGTGCTCTCAGTCGCAGGCGGGCTGCTCGAACCGGAACTCTCCATCTGGGTGGTGGTCGGGGCCAATCTGGGCACGGGCTGGGTCGCGCTCGCCACGGCGTGGTCACTGGGCCCGTTCGCCCGACGTCTGGCGCTCTTCAATTCGGGCTTGGACGTGTGCGGGCTGGCGCTCTTCGCGCTGGTGATGCAGCACGCGATCCGACCGCTGCTGGCCGCGATGGACGAGCCGGGCATGCAGGTGGCCTTCGTGCACTCGGCCTTCAACCTCACGGCCTCGGGGCTCGCGCTGCTGCTGCTCCCCTGGCTGTGGTCGAGGATCGAGCGGTTCGTGCCGAAGGTCTGACGAAGTTCAGTCCTTCTTGCCCAGTTCGGGCGCGGTCCACGCGTCGGTTCGGCGCGCGTTGGCCAGACGGACTTTGGCGACGAAGTCAGGCGTGACAGGCGAGGCCTCATGGTCCCACTCGCGACGGATGTAAGTCAGGACGCCGGCGACCTGCTCGTCGGTGAGGAACCCGGCCGCGGGCATGTCCAAGGAATACTGCACGCCCTTCACCTTCACGGGGCCGCGCAGGCCGTGCAGGACGACCTTGGCGATGGTCTCAGGGTCGCCGAGGACCCACTCCGATTCCGCCAGGGGCGGAGCAAGGCCCTCCTGGCCCTTGCCGGTGGGCTGGTGGCAGGCGGCGCACAGGCCAGTGAAGGTCTGCTTGCCGATGTCGAAGAGACGAGCCTCCTCGTTGGTCAGAGGCCTGGGGCCGGTCGCGACGCCGGGCTTGCCAGGCCAGGTCAGCAGGGCCTTCACGGTGTTGGCGGCCTTGAGGGTGGAGGCATCCTTGCTCGCGAGGAACTTCAGCAGGGCCTTGGGCGCCTCAGGCAGGGACACGGGGCGCTTGGCGCTGACGGTGGGATGCACGGCCAGGGATCCGAGCAGGGTCAGCTGGGTGGAGCGGAGGGGCTGGGCGCCGATGACGGCGAGGGCGCGGGCGACGCGCTCAGGGCGACGCTCGGCGAAGACGCAGCGGAGGAGCACGGCAGGCAGGGTCTTGGAATAGGAAGCGGAGTCCTTGAGGACGGCCTCCATGACCTCGAGCTCACGACCGGCAACGCCACTGATGAAGGCGTCCTGCGCGGCCATCAGTCCCGACGCGCGCTGCGCGAGACGCGCGGCGGTGAGGTCGACGGGCAGGGCCCCGGCCTCGCCCATGCTCAGGATGAGCTGGATCTGGACTTCGGCGACGGACTCCGAAGCGGCCATCTGGTTCCAGCGTGCGAGGACGTCTCCGCGACGCTCGCCGGACACGAGGGATTCGGACACGCGCAGGGCCGCGGCGCGGACGCGCGGATCGGCGTCGGTCAGGCCGGCCTCGACCAAGGTCCAGTCAGCGGCCCTGAGTCCGTGCTGGGTCCAGAGCGCGTGGACGCGGCCCATGGGGGAATCGGTCCGCATGCCGAAGGCGGTCAGGTCGCCGGCCAGCGACTTGTCGCCGGACTCGACGATGAGGCGCTGCGCGGTCTCGCGCCGCCATTCGTTGCCGCTGGCGAGCTCGGCGATTAGGTCGCGCGGCTTCAGGGAGGGGAGACCGGGCGCGACGACGGCGGAACGGGTCTCGGGCACGACGCGCCAGATGCGACCCATGCCGTGCGGGGCGATCAGCCCGCGTGACTCGCCCTGCTTACGCAGGTAGCTGGTGAGGGAGATGCGGTGCTGGATCACGCCGTGATGCATGTCGACGACGTACAGCGCACCCTCGGGTCCGGTGAGGGCGTTGACGGGGCGGAAACGCTCGTCGGTCGAGGCGAGAAACTCCTTCCGGTCATAGAAGGGCGTGCCGCGGACGAGGCCGTCCTCGTCGGGCCTGAGGACGAGCCGCTTCACGAGGTTGCCCGCGGGTTCGCAGATGAAGGCGTTGCCGTAGGCATCGGCCGGGAAGAGGTCCGAGCGATACACCCAGGGGCCGCAAGCGGCGGTGCACTCCTTGAGGCGGTTGTCGCGGAGCATCTCCGGGCGGTAGCCGCGATTGATTCCGGGATTCACGCGCGCGGGCCAGACGGCCTGCTCGACGGCGGCCTTGGTGTTGAGTCCGGTGGCACGACCGAGGTTGGGATTGCGGAAGAGGTAGCCGGAGTTGACGACGTCGACGCGCAGGAGGTCGCTGTTGTTGTTGGAGTAGAGGCGGCCGTAGTCGTCTTGGGAGAGTCCCCACTGGCCGCGGAAGTTGCTGGTGTCGCGAATCCAGCGGCCATCGTCGAAGCGGAACCGCGCGGTCATGGCGCCGACGTACAACCAGCCGTCATGGCCCCAGAGCAGCGCGTTCGGAGCGCGTTCGGGATTGGCGAGCTGAGGACGGGAGGGATCGACGCGCACGCCGAAGTCCGAGGCGACCTCGGTCCGCTCATCGGCGCGGCCGTCGCCGTCGGTGTCGCGGCAAAACCAGAGGTGCGGAGGCGCGCCGACGAGGGCGCCGTCACGATGAAGGACGAGGGCGCGGGGCAGGATGATGTTGTCCAGGAACACCGTACGCTTGTCCATACGGCCGTCGCCATCGGTGTCGGACAGGACGACGACGGCCCCCTTGGGCTTATCTTCGGTCGTGCCGTCGAAGTCCTCCATGTAGCCGGTCATCTCGACGACCCACAGGCGTCCGTCGGGGCCGAACTGCAGGACGGTCGGATGACGCACGAGGGGCTCGGCGGCGACGAGCTCGACGCGGTAGCCGGGCGCGACGGTGAAGGACTTGAGCGCCTGCTCAGGGGTCAGGGGAGGCGAAGGCGGGATGAGGTCCGCGGGGACGATCGGCGCCTGCACCACGCCGGGCTTGTCCGACTTGTCACCGATCTGGGCGACGAGGGGTAGGCAAGACAGCAGGAGGCTGCCGATGGCCGGGGAGAGACGGGGCATGACACTACGACCCACCTTGGCTGGCCGGGGTTGCACCGTCAACGCACCCGAGTGCATTTCAGGGCCGAAAGCGTGCAAAAACAGGCCTCAGAGGATGAGCATCGCGTCCCCGTAGCTGAAAAACCGATACTCACGACGGACGGCCTCCGCATAGATCTCCTTGAGCCAGGGCAGGCCTTCGGGGCTGCCCGGCGTGAGGAACGCGGAGACGAGGCAGAGGAGGGTCGAGCGAGGAAGGTGAAAATTCGTGAGCATCATCTCGGCGCAGCCGATGGCGTCGCCGGGCTTGATGAACAGCGAGGCGTCGGCGACCCAGTCGCCTTCTGGGGCGCGGGCGTAGTCGCCGCCCAGCTTCCGCAGGGCGTCCTCCGCGGCACGGATGGACGTCGTGCCGACGGCCAGACGCGGACGGCGGTCGCGCAGGGCGCGCAAGGTCGGGGCCGGAATCCGGTAGGCCTCGCGATGCATCACGTGCGATGACACGTCGGCGGTCTGCACGGGCTGGAACGTGCCCGGTCCGACGTCGAGGACGAGGTCATGGAAGTCATGTCCCTGACGGCGGAGCGCCTCGATAAGTTCGGGCGTGAAGTGAAGACCGGCGGTGGGCGCGGCGACGGCACGACGCGCCGAAGGATCGGCGTACACGGTCTGGTAGCGCGCGTCGTCATCGGAGGCAACGACGCCCCGGGCCTTGCGCGCCTCGACGACGTAAGGCGGCAGGGGCAGCTCGCCGGCACGGTCGGAGAGGGCCTCCACGGTGTCGCCGGGCGCCAGTTCGAACCGCACGCGGTATTCGCCGCCCGCCGTCTCGACCGCGACGGCACGCACGCCGGCGACGTCGAAGCCGGCCGCGTCAGCCGCACGCTTGCCCGGCCTGAGCATGCACCACCATTCCTTCGGATTGACCGTCGGACGCAGCAGCAGGCACTCGACCTTACCGCCGGTGGGGCGCACGCCGTGCAGCCGCGCTCTGATGACCGAGACGTTATTGCGGATGAGCGCGGCGTGGGGCGGCAGCAGCGCGGGCAGATCGGCGAAGGCCCGGTGTTCGATTGCGCGGGTCGCGCGACGTACCACCAGCAGGCGCGAGGCGTCGCGCCTGGCCGCGGGCACAGCGGCGATCCGCTCCGGGGGGATGTCGAAGTCCAGCTCCCGGACGTCCATCGGTCAGCGACCAGTCTTGGGCGGAGTCAGCAGCAGGAACCCGTCGATGGCGCGCAGGGGCACGAATTCGGCGCCGGGCGTGGCACGATGCTGCTCCTCCTCGACCGCCGAGAGCTTAGCGTCCATGTCGTCGATGCGGGCGATGAGGACCGCCTCGGGCGTGGACGGCGTGGCGCAGGCGCCGTATTCGCGCAGGGTGTGGTGGCTGAGGATGACGTGCTCGAGGCGCTCGCGCAGGGCGGGGTCGAGCCCGGCCTTAACGGCGTGCTCACGCACGATGAAGGTCCCGAGCACGAGATGCCCGTGCAGGTTGCCGGCGCGCGTGAAGCCGGCCTTGGCCATACCGGGTTCGAGGCGGTAATACTCCTGGATCTTGCCGATGTCGTGCAGCACCGTGCCCGCCAGCGCGAGCGAAGGGTCGACGGTCGGATAGAGGGGCAGGACCGCCTCGGCGATCCGGGCCATGCGGAGGGTGTGCTCGAGGAGTCCGTGGCGGAAGGCGTGATGCATGCCCGTGGCGGCCACCGACTCACAGAAGCGTTCGCCGTGCTCCTCGAGGACCGAAAGGACGGTGTTGCGCAGGCCCTCGTGCGGAATGCGGCCGACGATGCCCATGAGGTCGGCGCGCATCTTCACGGGGTCGTGACGCGAGACGGGCGTCAGACGGCCCATCACCGCAGGATCGGCGCGCTCGGCGTCCGAAAGCGGGGCGAGTCCGTCGACCTTGAGGTCGGGCCGGCCGACGTATTCGCCGACCGAACCGCTGACGCGCGCGACGGAGCCAGCCTTGAGTCCGACGAGGGCCTGGCGGAGGGGAGAGTCGTTGAAGACGCGCACCTTCAGGTCATCGGTGGCGTCCGCCGCGGTGAACTCCTGATACTGGGAGCCGTTCTTGGCCGTGCGCACGGCGACCTCGCCCAGGGCGCAGATGGCATGGAAGCGTGAACCGAGGGGCAGGGCCTTGGCTTCACGGAGGGAATGCAGCGGTTCGGACATGCCTTCATCCTGCCCGCCCCCGGCGGCGGCGAAAGGGTAAAAGTGCGGACGGGAAAGGGTGCGGGATTGAAAGAAGGGCCGGCCTCGTCACCTTCGGCATACGCCCCCGCCATGCTCCGCCCCGCCCTGCTCCTCCTCGCCCTGGCCGCCTCGCTCACCGCCGAGCCCGCACGGCAGGATCACGCCAAGTACGCCGCCGCGCTGAAGGAGTTCCGCTCCGGCAAGGCCGCGCCCGTTGACGCACTGCGCGACAAGGCCTCCGCGCCGGAGGTGCGACGCGCCGCGGTCGACGCGCTGCGCGAACGCCTGCTCGATGAGCCCGCCGGCCCGCTGGCGAAGGCCGCGGCCGGCCTGCTCGCCGAAACCGACGCCGACACCGCGCGCCTGCTGCTGGCCGCCCTCGCGGAGGCCAAGGTCACGTCGGCGGCCGACGCCGTCGCCGCGCTCGCCGGCAAGGCCGACTCACCCGTGCGCGTCGACGCCGCCCTGGCGCTCGCCGAGATCGGCGGCGCGCGCGCCGTGCCGCTCCTCGCCGCACTCGCCAAGGATGAAGCGCTCGCGGAGACCGTCACGGAAGCCCTCGGCAAGACCTCAGGCCCCGGCGTGACCGACGCCTTCATCGTAGGCATCAAGGACAAGGGCCTGCCCTCCGTCTCGAGGACCGCACTCATCCGCGCCTCCGTGACACGCAACAACCGGGCGGTGGCCGCAGCCCTCTGCGAGACGGTCGCCGAGGAGGACATGCGCATGGAAAGCCAGAAGGGCCTGCTCCGTCTCGCCACCGCCGCCGACCTGTCAGCCCTGCGCAAGGCCGAGCAGTCCGTGAGCAACGAGGCGACCAAGGCCGCCCTCGGACGACTCATCAAGAAGCTCGAAGCGGCGAAGTAACCTCCACCCCGCCCCCACCCCTACCCCTGTCCCCGCCCCTGTCCCTGTCCCTGCCCCTGTCCCTATACAACTACCCCCATGCGCTCCCTCCTCGCCCTGCTCATCGCCGCCGTCGCCTTCGCCGCCGAACCCGACCGCGCGCTGGTCTTCTCCAAGACCGCGGGCTTCCGTCACAAGGACTCCATCCCGGTCGGCAACGAGCTCCTGAAGAAGCAGTTTGAGTCCCTCGGGTTGCAGGTCGACCTCTCCGAGGACTCGGCGGTCTTCACTTCCGAAAACCTGGCCCGCTATCGTGTCGTGGCCTTCATGAGCACGACCGGAGACATCATGCCTCCCTCCGTGGCCAAAGACGCCGCGCCCGAGGTCAAGGCCGCGGCCGAGAAGGAAGGCGCCGCACGACGCAAGGCCTTCGAACAGTGGATGGAAGCCGGCGGCGGATTCGTCGGGGTGCATGCCGCCTCCGACACCGAATACAAGTGGCCCTGGTACGGGAAGATGATCGGAGGCTATTTCAATGGGCATCCCGCCATCCAGGAGGCCGTGCTGCGCCCGGCCGTCACCGACCATCCTTCGACCGTGCACCTGCCCCGCAACTGGAAGCGACGCGACGAGTGGTACAACTTCCGCAAGCCCATGCAGCGTGACATCGAGATCCTGCTGACCATCGACGAGACCACTTACGACGCCGGCAAGTCGGCCATGGGCGCCCATCATCCGATGGCGTGGTGCAAGGAAGTCGGCCAAGGTCGCATGTTCTACACCGCCGGCGGCCACACCAAGGAATCCTTTTCCGAAGACCTCTTCGTCCGTCACATCCTGGGCGGCATCCGCTGGGTCATCCGCAAGTAAGCCACCTGCGGCAAACGGGAAGGCCCCACGGCCAAGGCACGCTCTGCCCCTGCCCCGCCCCCATCCCTAGATCATTCCCCATCCGACCCCCACCCTCATCCCTGTTGCCACCCTCGGCCTGAACCCTTACTCAAGAACCCACCCCTCCCCATGAACAAGTCCTCCCGTCGCTCCTTCCTGAAAAACTCCGGCCTGGCCGGAGCCGCCCTCAGCTTCCCGTCCATCATCCCGGCGTCCGCGCTGGGCAAGGACGGCGCCGTGGCGCCCAGCAACCGCGTCCAGCTCGTGGGCATCGGCCTCAAGGGCATGGGCGGCAGCAACCTCCGCAAGCTGATGACCGTTCAGGGCGTGCAGGTGATCGCCCTCTGCGACGTCGACCGCCGCGTGCTCGACTCCGCCTCCAAGTCCGTTGAGGCGAAACAGAAGTCGGCGCCCAAGGTCTACCAGGACTTCCGCGAGGTGCTCGCCAAGGAGAAGCCCGACGCGATGACGCACGGCCTGCCCGACCACTGGCACGGCGTGATCAGCTGCGCGTTCCTGCGCGCCGGCGTCGACGTCTACGGCGAGAAGCCGCTCGCGAAGACCTTCGCCGAAGGCCGCGCCATCGTGGAGGCCGCCCGCGACAACGGCCGCGTCTGGCAGACGGGCATGTGGCAGCGCTCCACGGGCAACTTCCGCCGCGCCATCGAGCTCGTGCGCAACGGCACCATCGGCAAGATCCACAAGGTCGAGGTCGGCACGGGGCCCAACGGACACCAGATGCCCGAGGCGCCGAAGGCCGGCGAGAAGCCTCCGGCGGAAGTGGACTACGACCTCTGGGTCGGCCCCTCGGCCGAGTTCGCCTACGATCCGCGCGTCTTCCACTTCCACTGGCGCTGGCACACCAACTTCGGCGGCGGCCAGCTGCTCGACTGGGTCTGCCACCACCCCGACATCGCCCTCTGGGCCATGGGCAAGGATGCCGAATTCCCGGTCGCCGTCGAAGGCACGGGCACGCTGCGCGAAGGCCCTTGGGACACGCACCGCGACTACGACTACACGGTGACCTACGCCGACGGACTCGCGGTCAACATCAGCAGCAAGTTCATGGGCGTGCGCTTCCACGGGGAGAAGGGCGAAATCTACGTCAACCGCGGCAAGCAGACCTGCTCCGTCGAAGGGCTCTGGGACAAGGACCTGGGGCCGGACGCCTGGCGCTGCCCCGGCACGACCGACCATCACCAGGAGTTCGTCGACTGCGTCCGCAGCCGTCGCCGCCCGGTGGCCCACGCGCTCGCCGCGCACCACACCACGGCCGTCGGCCACCTCGGCAACGCCGCGGTGTTCACCGGCCGCAAGCTGAAGTTCGACGGCGGCGCGGGCAAGTTCATCAACGACACGGGCGCGACCGCCATGCTCTCCCGCGAGCTGCGCAAGCCCTGGTCGCTCGAGAAGGTCTGACCGGATGGACGAGGAGCCGTCACCGGGCGGCAGCCGCTTCCTGCTCGGCATGGTCGCCGGGGCCGCCCTGGTCTGGGCGATCTTCGGACGCAAGTTCGAGATCCCCGGCCCGTGGTCGCCGTCCCGCGAGGTCGCCCTACCCCGGGGCGACGTGCCCGCACGCTCGGCGGCCGACCTCAACGCCCCCGCGCGCAACGCCTCGGCGGTCGGCTACGAACGGGTCCTCGAGGGCATCCGCAACGGCAAGCTGCCCCAGCTCAGCCGTGAGCAGGTCGAGGCCTACCTCGAGTCGAAGGACCGCTCCACGGCCAGCCTCATCTGCGCGTTCCGTCTGACGAAGGACCTCGCCTACCTGCGCGAAGCCGTGAACGCCGACGGCACCGATCCCGCGGCCCAGCTTGAACTGGCGCTCCGCGGCGAGACGCCTGACGAACGCTCCTCCGCGCTCGAGGTCTTCCGCCAGCTCAAGCCCGACAACCCGATCGGCGACTACCTCGCCGCCCAGCGCGACCTCGCCGCCGGAGACTACGGCCGAGCCGCCGCCGCGCTCTTCGACTCGATCGAGAAGGGGCCGCTCGCCGACTATGGTAAGGAAGCCATGGCCGGCGCGGAGGAGGCCTTCACGCAGGCGGGCTACGAGCCGCTGGCCGCCAAGCTGGCCGCCTTCGGCGCAATGGACGCCATGGCCGTCCAGAACCTGGCCGCGGTGGGCCGGGGCGCCGGCGACCTGCTCAACGTCTTCATCGCGCAGGGCGACATCGACGCCGCGGCGCCGACCTTCGAGGCCGGTCGCTCGCTGGGACAGCGGCTGCAGGGCGAGGACCAGATGCTCATCCACCAGCTCACCGGCATCAGCCTCGAGCGCTCCTTCGTCGAGCAGCTCGACCCCCTGACCGTCATCGGCCCCTCGGGCCAGACCGCTGGCGAACGCCTCGTGTCCCTCCAGACCTCGCTCAACGAAATCAAGGACCTGACCAAGGACGCTACCGGCCTCATGAAAATGAACCGGGAGGATTTCGAGACCTACTTCGAAATCGCGTCGTCGAAAGGCGAGCTCGAGGCCCTGCGTTGGTATCGCGCCCAACGCCCCGCGGGCAAGTGACCCAAACAGAAGGGGGCCGCTTGCGCGGCCCCCTCGGTGACGGCTGACGTCCCACTCAGTAGCGGTAGCTGTCGGACTTGTAGGGTCCCTGGACCTGAACGCCGATGTAGGCGGCCTGATCCTTCGACAGATTGGTGAGACGCGCGCCGATCTTCTGCAGGTGCAGGCGGGCGACCTCCTCGTCGAGGTGCTTAGGCAGGAGGGTCACGCCGGGCTTGGCCTGGGCGCGGGTCTCCCACAGGTGCAACTGAGCGAGGACTTGGTTGGTGAAGGAGGTCGACATCACGTAGCTCGGGTGGCCGGTGGCGCAGCCGAGGTTCACCAGGCGGCCTTCGGCCAGCATGTAGAGCTGGCGTCCGTCCTTGAAGGTGTAGCGGTCGACCTGCGGCTTGATGGTGTCCTTCTTGGCGCCCTTGTGGGCGTTGAGGCGGGTCACCTGGATCTCGTTATCGAAGTGGCCGATGTTGCAGACGATGGCCTGATCCTTCATCCGCAGCATGTGCTCAAGGGTGATGATGTCCTTGTTACCGGTGGCAGTGACGTAGATGTCGGCCTTGCCGAGGGTGTCCTCAACGGTGACGACGCGGTAGCCTTCCATCGCGGCCTGCAGGGCGCAGATGGGGTCAATCTCGGCGATCTGCACGGTGGCGCCGAGTCCGCGGAGGGACTGGGCCGAGCCCTTGCCGACGTCACCGTAGCCGATGACGAGGGCGACCTTGCCGGCCACCATGACGTCCGTGGCGCGCTTGATGCCGTCCACGAGGGACTCGCGGCAGCCGTAAAGGTTGTCGAACTTCGCCTTGGTCGCGGTGTCGTTCACGTTCACCGCGGGGACGAGCAGGGAGCCCTCCTCGAGCATGCGGTAGAGGCGCTTGACGCCGGTAGTGGTCTCCTCAGAGACGCCCTTCCACTCCTTCACGACCTTGTGCCAGTGTCCGGGGCGCCGCTTGGCGACCTTCTTGAGCAGATTCTTGATGATCTGCTCCTCCTCGGATTCGGAAGAGGTGTTCACCCACTTGGATCCGTTCTCGAGTTCGAAGCCCTTGTGAATGAGGAGCGTGGCGTCGCCGCCGTCGTCGACGATCAGCTGAGGGCCGCTTCCGTCGGGCCAGGTGAGCGCGCGCATGGTGCACTCCCAGTACTCCTCGAGGGTCTCGCCCTTCCAGGCGAAGACGGGCAGGCCAGCCTTGGCAATCGCCGCGGCGGCGTGGTCCTGGGTGGAGAAGATGTTGCAGGAGGCCCAGCGGACGTCCGCGCCGAGCTCGGCGAGGGTTTCGATGAGCACGGCCGTCTGCACGGTCATGTGCAGGGAGCCGGAGATGCGCACGCCCTTCAGGGGCTTCTTCCTGCCGTATTTGGCGCGCAGGGCCATGAGGCCGGGCATCTCGTGCTCGGCGACCTGAAGTTCTTTGCGGCCCCACTCCGCGAGGGAGAGGTCGGCCACGTCGTAATCGTTGAATTTCTTGGGCATGGTGGGTGTGAAGGTTAGGCGCCGAGGGCCTTGCGGAAGGCGGCCAGGCGGGAGGTGGTCTCCCAGGGCAGGCCCTTCTTGCCGAAGTGGCCGTAATGGGTGCTGGCGCGGTAGATCGGACGGCGCAGGTCGAGCTGGCGGATGATCTCGGCGGGATTGAAGAGGAAGACCTTCTTCACGGCGCGGAGAATGCGCTCGTCGGAGACCTTGCCGGTGCCGAAGGTGTCGACGTGCAGGCTGGTCGGCTCAGGATGACCGATGGCGTAGGCGGCCTGGATCTCGACACGCTCGGCGGCGCCAGCGGCGACAATGTGCTTGGCGACCCAGCGAGCCATGTAGGCCGCGGAACGGTCGACCTTCGTCGGATCCTTGCCCGAGAAGGCGCCGCCGCCGTGACGGCCCATACCGCCGTAGGAATCGACGATGATCTTGCGGCCGGTGAGGCCGCAGTCGCCCTGGGGCCCGCCGACGACGAAACGACCCGTGGGGTTGATCAGGAACTCGGTGTGACGGGAGAGAAGCGAGGCGGGCAGGACCTTGCAGACGACCTGCTCGACGCAGAATTTCTCGATCTGGCGGTGCGAAACATCGGCGGTGTGCTGGGTGGAGATGACGACGTTCTCGATGGCGACGGGACGGCCGTCCTCATAACGCACGGCGACCTGCGACTTGCAGTCAGGACGCAGCCACTCGGTGCCGCGGGCGCCGGACTTGCGGAGGCGTGCCAGGGCGCGGTTGAGACGGTGGGCGAACATCACCGGGGCGGGCATGAGCTCCGGGGTCTCCTCGGAGGCGTAGCCGAACATGATGCCCTGGTCGCCGGCGCCCATCTTGGCGTGCTTCTTCCCCTCAGCCTTGCGCTCGTCGACGCCCTGGGCGATGTCGGGCGACTGCTGGGTGAGGAGGTTGGTGATGAAGACCTTGTCGGCGTGGAAGACGTCGTCGTCGTTGACGTAGCCGATCTCGCGGATGGCGGCCCGGACGACCTGCTCGAAGTTCACGCGGGCCTTGGTGGTCAGCTCGCCGGCGATCACGACGTGGTCGCTCTTGACTAGGGTCTCGCACGCGACGCGCGAGAAGCGGTCCTGCGCCAAGCAGGCGTCGAGGACGGAATCCGAGACGCTGTCGGCCACCTTGTCGGGATGGCCCTCGCCCACGGATTCGGAGGAGAAGATGAAGGAGGAGGTCTTCGCCATGACGGAAGCACGATGGTGGGGAAAGCCCCAAAAGCAAGCATCCATCATCATATCAGTATGAGTAGATGCGTTTTAAAATAGGGGCGGGGGCGGAGACGGGGCAGGACTGCGGACGAAGGCAGGGGCAGGAAGGGGCACGAAAAGGGGCGCCTTGCGGCGCCCTTCGCAGGTCCGGGGCGACCGGAGATCAGCCACCGATCGACTTCAGGGTGACGAGATACTCGATGAGGGAGGTGAACTCGTCAACAGTGAGGCCGGCGGCGAGACCGGCCGGCATCATCGACTGCGGGAGATGCTTCTCTTCCCTCACGTCGTCGCGCTTGATCTTGGAGACCTGGCCGGCGATGTTGCGGAGGGTGATCACGCCGTCGGCCTCGCCGGTGACGAAGCCCATCTGGTCCGGGCCGTCCTTCATCGAAAGGACGACGGTCTGGAAGCCCTGGGCGACGACCTTATTCGGATCGAGGATGGAATCGATCAGGTATTCGCGCGGGAACTTTGCGCCGGCGGCGCCGAGGTACGGACCCTTCTGCTCGGCGGCGAGGTCAACGGCATGACAGGCCACGCAGCCCTGCTGGGTGAAGAGACGCTGGCCGCTTTTCACGTTGCCGCGGCCCTTGAGGGCGGAGGCGGTGACGGACTTGGCGTCGAGCTGGGCGATCTTCTTGCCCTTGCTGGCGGCGGCGAGCTTGCCCGCGACGAGCGCGGCCTTGGCGGCGTTGATCTGGAGGACGTTGTCTCCCTTCATGCCTTCCTGGAGCTGCTTGTCGAAGCCGGTGAGGCCGAGGTCGGCGACGGCATGGAAGAAGCCTAGGTCGCGCGGATTCTTGTCCACGTGGCCGCGGACGGCCTTCTTCTGCTGCTCCTTGGTGAGCGGGCTGCTGAGGACGTTGAGCAAGGCCTTCCAGAGGATCGTGGAAGCCGCATCCTCGGCCTTGTTGGCCATCGCGCGGAGCTTGTTCACCTGGTTGCCGCGTTCGGCCTCATAGATGAAGTCGCTGATCGCCTGCGTGGCGGAAGCGGGTGCCTGGGCGTCCTTGGACCAGCCGGCGAGGACCTTCACGCGCGGTTCGAGTCCGGCGTCGCCTTCGACCCTGAGGAGGGCCTTGTAGCAGCCGAGGCGCTCCTCCCACTTGCGAGAAGCCTGCAGGGCGGCGTCGACGAGCAGGGCCTGGTCGGCCGGACGCAGGGTCTGGGAGGCCATGGCGAGGCGGAGCGGATCGAGGCCCTCGAGCTTGAGGTCGGTGATCGCGATGCGGTTCTTGGCGAGGACCTCGAGCGAGGCCATGCGCAGGTTGCCCGGCAGCTTGGCGTAGGCGGCTTCGAGGCCCTGATGGATGCGCGCCGTAGCGGACCAGGCGACGGGTTCGAAATACGGGCCGCGATCATCGGGGCGGGTGTTCCACCAGTCCTTGTAGTTCCACGGCTTCTCGACGTGGTAGAGGCGGGCAAGCGCGGAGACCGCGCCGAAGCGGACGGATTCGTCGCCGCTCAGGCTCAGCTTGAGCAGGCCGTCGACGGCTTCGTCGGAGTGGATGCCCTGGAGCGCGCGGAAGGCGACAAAGCGTTGCGCGGGATCGGCGAGCGCGGCGAGGCAGGCCTGGGCGTTGCCGAGGCCGCGGAGGGCCGCGATGGCGGTGTGCGGCAGGCGGTAATGTTCGCCTTCGCCGAGCCTGGACTCGTCGGCCGGCCACTGGGCGGCGGCGGCGAGGATGGCCGGGGCGGCGTCCTTCGCGCCGAGACGCTGGAGGCCGATGAGGGCCTGCAGGCGGACGCGTGGGTCGGTGTCCTTCAGGGAGTCGACGAAGAGCTGAGCCGGCACGCCTTCGAGCTGCGTGGTGCGGTCGGCGAGCGCGCGCAGGACGAACTCGCGGACGGCGGCGTCCTGGGCGAGGCCGACGAGGCCGGCATTGGCCTTGGCACCGAGGAGCTGCTTGTACGTGAAAATTGCGGCGACGCGGGCGTAGAGGTGCTCGGAACCAGAGCGCGCGATCGTGAGCACGGGCTCGGCGAGCGCGGGCTTGGCGCGGTCGAGGATCTGGCGCTGGGTCTCGAGGCGCTGGACGGCGGACTTCGAGGAGAGCTGCTTCACGAGGTCGGCGTCGGAGAGCTTGGTGACGTCGACATAGACGTTGGGCTTCACGTCCTTGGCGGTGATGATCTGGATGGTGCCGTTCGGGTAGTAGATCGGCTCTTCGACTTCCTTGCCGTCCTTCATGACCTTCTTGCTCTTCGGCTTGTTGGTGCCGAGGTAGCTGAAGCCGCCGCCGCGCCAGTCGGAGAGGAAGAGGCGGGAGTTGCCGTCGACGTCGAAGTCGGTGGCGCGGGCGACCTTCTCGAAGGTCTCCTGCTGGGCGACGAACGTGGCCTCGAACCGCTTGATCGGGTGGCGGTGCAGCGTGCCGGTCGTCCAGTCGCAGGTAAAGAGGGACTCGCCGAAGTCGCCGGGGAAGCCAGGCTCGCTCAGGTAGAGGCCGCCGGTGCCGGAGCCGCCGCCGTAGTCGGCGAGGGGGTGGGCGATCTCGTCGGCGAAGTTCTTGTACAGGCGCGGGTAGCCGGCGTCGGCCAGCGAGGTATAGTGATGGAAGCGGGTGTTCCAGCCCTTGCCGTCGTTGGTGTTGTCGCGGGAGAAGAGGTCGAGGGTCGGGGAGATGGCCACGTCGCAGATGTTGCGGGTCATCACGGTGTGGTTCTCGAGCTCGGTGCCGTCGGGGCGGACGCGCATGACGCCGCCGCCGTACAGGGTGACGCGCTTCTTGTCGCCCAGGCCGAGGGCGCCGTCGTTGTCACGCAGGAGGCCCGCGCCGAAGTCGCCGACGGCGATGTAGAGCCAGCCGTCGATGCCCATGCGGCAGCCGTTGGTGGTGTGGTCCGCGCCGCGGGGGTGCTCGATGCCGCCGCCGAGGCCATCGACGAGGAGCGTGCGCTCGGTGGCGTAGTCGGCCTTGCCGTCGCCGTCCTTGTCCTGAAACTTGGAGAGGAAAGGCGGGTGGACGAGGTAGAAGACGCCGCCGACGAAGTGGCCGCCGCGCGGGCTCTCGACCTTGGTGTATTCGACGACCTGGTCGGCGACGCCGGCGCCCTTGGTGTCGCGGGCGATGAGGATGCGGCCCATGCCCGGGACATGGCCGAGGGAGCCGTTCTTGTCAGAAGAGACGTAGACGTCGCCGTTGGCGGCGGCCGACACGGCGGTCGGGTAGATCTCGGGCACCTGGGCGTTACCGAGGAACTCGCGGATGACGAACCCTTCCGGCACGGCCTGGGCGGCCGCGGCGAAGAGGAAGAGTCCAAGGGAGGAGCGTACCATGGGTGTGGAGGTCAAAAATAAAATGTAGGTGCTCCCTTGATTGTTCCAAGCGGGAAGCGAAGTCGGGTCCCATCTTAGCGTCTTGCCCGTCGGGCCGTGGGGGCTAACCCTCGGAATATGGCCCTTCCGGTGCTCAGGTTCTTCCCTCGTCCGAGAGAACTGACCCTCCGCGGGGGGTGGCTCAAGGCGCCCCCCCTGCCCCACCCGACGTCCGTCTTCCTCGCCGGCCTCCCGACGAACATGGACGAAGCCCGCGCGGCCCTGGCCCGGCCGCCGGAAGGTGCCTGCCGAATCGTCCATGCGCCGGAACGCGGACCGGAAGGCTACCATCTCGAGATCCTCGCCAGCGGCATCCGCCTCCACGCCGGAGACGCGCACGGCTTGCTCTACGGCGCGCAGACCCTCCGCCAGATTGCCGCGCAACATCCGGACGAGCTGCCGCACCTCGAGATTACCGATTCGCCCGACCTGCCCGTCCGCGGCTTCATGCTCGACGTCTCGCGCACGCGCGTGCCGACGCAAGCCGAGCTGCTCGCGCTCGTCCGCGCCTTGGGCCACTTGCGCGTCAACCAGCTCCAGCTCTACGTCGAGCACGCCTTCGCCTTCCGCGGGCACGAGGACGCCTGGCGGGACGCTTCGCCACTGACGCCCGCGGAGATCCGCGAGCTCGACGAAGCCTGCGCCGCGCTCGGCATCGAGCTCGTGCCAAACCTGAATACTTTCGGCCACATGGAGCGCTGGCTCCGTCACCCGCGTTACCGCGCAATGGCCGAATGCCCCGAAGGCTGGATCCATCCGCTGACCGGCCAGTTCAAGGAAATCCCTGGCACGCTGCGCCCCGACCAGGCGTCGCTCGACTTCGTGGCAGGCCTCCTCGACGACACCTTGCCGAACTTCCGCAGCCACCAGGTGAACATTGGCGGCGACGAACCGTGGGAGCTCGGCCAAGGTTTCAGCAAGCAGGCCGTCGCCGAACGCGGGAAGCACCGGGTCTACCTCGATCATCTCAAGAAGCTGTGCGCGCTGGCCACGGCCCGCGGGCGGACGCCGCAGTTCTGGGGCGACATCCTCCTCGAGGACCTCGCGCTCGCGCAGGACGCGCCGGCCGACGCCGTGCCGGTCGTGTGGGGCTACGACGCCGGCCACCCGTTTAAGGAACAATGCGGACGCCTCCGCGAACTCGGGCGGAACTACCTCGTCGCGCCGGGCACGAGCGCCTGGCAGAGCTTCACTGGCCGGCTCGACAATGCGCTGACCAACCAGGCCGAAGCCGTCGGCGCGGCCGTGCGCCACGAGGCGCGCGGTATCCTGCTCACCACCTGGGGCGACAACGGCCATCACCAGCCGTGGCCGACCGCCTGGCTCCCGATGGCCGCGGGCCTCGCGATGGCCTGGCGCTTCACGGCCAACCTCTCGCCGGACCACGCGCGCGGATGCTCAGTCCTAGGCGGCCTCTCCGCCGCCGACGGCGCCGCGGCCGCCGAGACGCTGCGCCTCATGGGGACGTTGGACGAGCTCACGGCGAAGTCGGTGCGCAACCGCAGCCTCTCTTGGGACTTCCTCACCTGCGGGCCCGAGGCGCTACCGGGGCACCTCGAGGGCTTGAAGGCAAAGGAGGCCGAGGCCTCGCTCGCGCATCTCGACCGCTGCCGCGCCTCAGCCGCCAGCATTTCCGATCGGCGCGTGCGCGAGGAACTGACGCTCGGCGTCGACCTCGCCGCCGCCGGATTCCGGCGTGCGCTCGGCCGCGGACTTCCGTCCGAAGAAAGGGCTTCGCTGCTCGCCCGGCACCGGGAGATCTGGCTGCGACGCTGCCGTCTGGGCGGTCTCGACGAAAGCTGCGCGCTGCTGTTCGGGGAACCCGTGCGCCGTTGACTGCACCGGAACGGCGCGCAGGATGAACGCCGTGAGCGCACTCCGCCCTGCCCTCCTGAGCGCCCTCGCGGCGACGCGCCTCGTCGCGCAGCAGGCGCCGGGTGAGGTCTCGCCCGATGCGCTCTTCGCCGGAGCCCTGCCCCGGATCGACCTCCGCCTCGATCCCGGAGCCCTGAAGGCGCTGGAGAAGGACCCGCGCGACTGGGTCGACTTCGTCCTCGCCGAGCAGGGCGGCGCCACGCTCAAAGACTGCCACATCAAGCTGAAGGGTTCCGCCGGCAGCTTCCGCCCCATCACCGACCCCCGTCCTGGCTTCTCCATCCGCACCGACAAGACTCAGAAGAAGCAGGAGTTCCGCGGGCTGGGGAAGTTCCAGCTCAACAATTGCGCGCAGGACGGCTCGATGCTGCTCGAGCTACTCGCGGGAGAGATGGCCCGCAAGGCCGGCGTGCCGGCGTCGCGCTGCACGCACGCCTGGGTCTCGCTCAACGGCCAGGCCCTCGGGCCCTACGTGCTCAAGGAGGGCTTCAACGCGGAGTTCCTCGGTTACTTCTTCAAAGACACGAAGGGCCACCTCTACGACGGGGGCTTCGTGGCGGACATTCGGCCCGACATGGAGGTCGACCGCGGCGATCCCAAGGACAACCGGCGGCTGATGGAGCTCATCGGCGCCTGCCAGGAGCAGGATTCGGCGAGGCGCGCCGAGCGCCTCAACGCCGTCGTGGACGTCGATGCCTACCTGCGGCACCTCGCGATGGAGCAGGTCCTCTGCCACTGGGACGGCTATTCGTTCAACCGGAACAACTACCGGATCTACGAGAACCGCGCCGACGGGCGCTTTCACTTCATCCTGCACGGCATGGACCAGGTCTTCGGCGACAACCGCTGGTACGTGTTCCGCCGGCCGGGCGGACTCGTGCCGGACGCGCTGTGGTCCTACCCGGCCATCCGCGCCCGCTACCGGGAGCAGTTCACGCAGGTCTACGTGCGCGCCCTACGTCCCGTCGACTGGCCCAAGCGCGCACTCGTCGTCGCCGAGGCCGTGGAGCTCCGGCTACGCCTGATCTCCGTGGAGGAGTCCAAGCGCTTCGCCGACCGCGGCCGCGACGCCTCCGAAAGCATCCGCCGGCGGCTGGAGCATGTCCGCCAGCAACTCGATGACGCCTCCCGCCTGCGTCGCGCGGGAGGCGCGGTCGCCCTCGGAAGCTACCATTGGACCCGCTCGACGGACAAGGACGCCAAAGCGAATGAGCCCGACTTCGACGGCCGTGGCACCCTCCGTCTGGGCGTCGATGCCGAAGGCGGAGCGGACTGGCGGCTTCAGCTGGCGCTGCCGGCCGGACGATACCGGATCACCGCGGGCGTGCGCACCAAGGAGGTGCGGGCCGATCCGGCGAAGGGCCCCGGCTTCCGCATCCGTCTCTCCGGACAGTCCGAGAGCCCTGCCTTGAAATCGCTGACGGGCACCCAGACGTGGCGCTCGGTGAGCGCCGACTTCATCGTGGCCGAGGAAGGGGAGCCGACGCTGGTGATGGAGCTCAAGGCCGCCGGCGGCGAAGCCTGGATTGACCGCTCGACCATCTCCCTCATCCGCCTGCCCTAAGCGATGTCCGCGCGCTTCGAGCACAAGTTCATCGTGAGCGCCCACCAGACCGACGCCCTCGTGTCGGCGCTCGGGCCGTCGCTCATTCCCGACGCGACCGCCGGCGGATCCTACCCCGTCCTCACGCTCTATCACGACTGCCCGGAATTCTCCGCCCTCGAGGCCCAGCGTCGCGGGGCGCCCTTCCGGAGCAAGGTGCGCGTGCGCTGCTACGGCAGCGCCGACGGGCGCATCGCCCCGACGACCTTCGTCGAGCTCAAGCGCCGTGACGGCCCGGACGGAGCCAAGGTCCGCGCCAGGGGCACCGCGGCCGCCTGCGCGGCGCTGGCCCGCGGTGACGCAGATGCCGCCGCCGACCTTGAGCCCGGGGAGCGCGCGGCGGCGGCGGAGATCGCCGGCTTCGCCCGACCCGCCGGCCTGCGGCCTGCCTGCCTGATGCGTTACGACCGCAGGGCGTGGTCACTCGGCGCCCTCCGTCTGACGCTGGACCGCGACCTGATGGTCCGGCACGAGGACCTCCGGGCGAGGCCCGATGACCGGGCGTTCGTCCGGCGGGCTCTCGAAGCGGACCGGCTGGTCCTCGAGGTGAAGGGCGAAGGCGCCGTGCCGTTGGAGATTGCACTTCTGTTCACGCGGCTTGGAATTCGACCCTGCCCCTTCAGCAAATACGCCGCCGGGATGGCCGCCGCGAATCCCCTTCACCCATGCAACTGATCACGAACCTCATCGCCCAGGCCCCGACCCTCGAGAAACGCCTGCACGCACTGCTCATCCCGAAGTCCTTCGGCGCGCCCTCCCCCGCGGTGTTAGAAATCCTCTTCGCCATCCTGTTTAGCTTCGGGCTGTGCGCGCTGGTCGCGTGCACCTACCGCTCCGTGTGCGGCCCGGAGCGCCACTCCCAGGACTATGTGCACACGCTCGTGATTCTCGGCACCGTCGTGACCCTGACCATCATGGTCGTCTCAGGCAACGCGGCCGCCGCCTTCGGCATGTTCGCCGCCTTCTCCATCATCCGCTTCCGCCGCACCGTGCGGCAGTCGCGCGACATCGCGTTCGTCTTCCTCGCCATGGGCGCGGGCCTTGCGGTCGGCGCGCGGCAGTACGTCCTCGCGCTCGTCACCGTCCCGGCCGTATGCGGACTCGCGCTGCTGCTCTCCCGGGCGAACCTCTTCGCCGCCGCGCCAGCGCCCCTGCGCCTGCGCGCGCGCCTCGGCGCCGACCAAGACCCTGGCGCGCTGCTCGCCCCCGCCTTCGCGGCGCACCTCGCGCGGCACGAGCTGCGGTCCCTGGAGAACGTGCAGGCCGGCCTGCAGCTCGAGGCCTCCTACGACATCGTCCTGCGCGACCCGTCCGGGACGTCGGCCTTCCTGGCCGCCGTGCGTGAGGCGACCGGCAACAACCGCGTCATCCTGCGTTCGGGGGACGTCGAGACGGCCGACTGAGGGGCGGAGGAGGCCCGGACGGGCTTTGCCTGCGTCAGTCGCCGCCCTTGCGGGGCTTACCGGTGGTGGAGAAGAACTCCTTCACCCGGGCGCGCACGTACTCGCGGTTGAGCCGGGCGATCACGTCGAGCGTGATGCTCTTCGGGCAGTGCGCCTGGCACTCGCCGTAGTTGGTGCAGTTGCCGAAGCCGGCCTCGTCCATCGCCTTGACCATGGCCAGCGCGCGCCGTTCGCGTTCCGGCTGGCCCTGGGGCAGGATGCTGAGGTGGGTGACCTTGGCCCCGACGAAGAGCATCGCCGAGCCGTTCTTGCAGGAGGCCACGCAGGCGCCGCAGCCGATGCACTCCGCGGCGTCCATCGCCTCGTCGGAGACCGTCTTGGGCACCGGCGTGTTGTTGGCCTCGGGCGCCGAGCCCGTGCGGACGGTGATGAAGCCGCCCGCCTGGATCACGCGGTCGAAGCCGGAACGGTCGACCACGAGGTCCTTGAGGACCGGGAAGGCGCGGGCGCGCCAGGGCTCGACCGTGATCGTCTCGCCGTCACGGAAGTTCCGCATGTGCAGCTGGCAGGTCGTCACGCCCGGGATGGGCCCGTGCGGCATACCGTTGATTGTCATCGAGCACATGCCGCAGATGCCCTCGCGGCAGTCGTGGTCGAAGGCGAAAGCTTCGCGGCCCTGCCGGACCAGCTGCTCGTTGAGCATGTCCATCATCTCGAGGAACGAGGCGGTGACGGGCACCGCGGCGAGCTCGTGCTCTTCGAAGGCGCCGGGGCTGCCGGCGCGCTGGCGCCAGACGCGCAGCTTGAGGCGCAGGGTGCGATCGGGTGTGTCGGCGGCCATGGCGGTCACTTGTAAGAACGGGTGGAGAACTGGACCTCCTCGTAGCGGAGGGGCTCCTCGTGGCGGCGCTGCGCGGCACCCGCGCCCTGCCATTCCCAGACGGCCACGTGGGCGAAGCGCCCGTCGTCGCGGCGCGCCTCCCCGGCATCCTGATGCTCGGTGCGGAAGTGACCGCCGCAGGACTCCTCACGCTCGAGGGCGTCGCGGCACATCAGTTCGCCGAACTCGAGGAAGTCGGCCACGCGGCCGGCGCGCTCGAGCTCGGGGGCGAGGCCGTCGGCCCCGCCGGTGACGCGCACGTTGCGCCAGAAGTCCTCGCGTAGGCCGCGGATGTCGGCGATGGCGCGCTCCAGACCGGCGCGGTCGCGGGCCATACCGCAGCGGTCCCAGACGATGCGTCCGAGCTCCTTGTGGTAGCTGCGAGCGGTGCGGTTGCCGTTGATCGATAGCACGCGCGCGACGCGGTCGTTGACGTCCTTGAGGGCGGCGCGAAACTCGGGACCGTCGGAGGAGGGACGGCCGGCGAGGCCGACACCCGCGAGGTAGTCCGCCACGGTCGTCGGGAGCACGAAGTAGCCGTCGGCGAGGCCCTGCATGAGCGCGGAGGCCCCGAGACGGTTGGCACCGTGGTCGGAGAAGTTCGCCTCGCCGCCGACGAAGAGTCCGGGGATGGTCGACTGCAGGTTGTAGTCCACCCACAGGCCGCCCATGGTGTAGTGCACCGCGGGAAAGATGCGCATCGGCTGCCGGTACGCGTTCTCGCCCGTGATGTTCTCGTACATGTCGAACAGGTTACCGTAGCGTTCGCGGATCACGCCCTCGCCGAGGCGGGCGATGGAGGCGGAGAAATCGAGGTAGACGCCGAGCCGCTTGCCGTCGACGGCGGGGCCGACGCCGCGGCCCTCGTCGCAGGCCTCCTTGGCGGCGCGGGAGGCGATGTCGCGCGGCGCGAGGTTGCCGTAGCTGGGATACTTGCGCTCGAGGAAGTAGTCGCGGCGCTCCTCCGGGATGTCGGCCGGCGGGCGGCCGCAGTCGGCGGCGACCTTGGGCACCCAGACGCGTCCGTCGTTGCGGAGCGACTCCGACATGAGCGTGAGCTTGGCCTGGTCCTCGCCGTGCACGGGGATGCAGGTCGGGTGGATCTGCGTGTAGCAGGGGTTGGCGAAGCCGGCGCCGCGGCGGTGGGCGCGCCAGGTGGCGGTGACGTTGCAGCCCTGCGCGTTGGTGGAGAGGTAGAAGACGTTGCCGTAGCCGCCCGTGCAGAGCACGACCGCGTCGGCCGAATGGGCCTTCACCTCGCCGGTGACGAGGTCGCGCGTGATGATCCCCTTGGCGTGCCCGCCGACGAGCACCACGTCGAGCATCTCGTGCCGCGGGTGCATCCTGACGGAGCCGAGGCCGATCTGGCGGGACAGCGCCGAGTAGGCGCCGAGCAGTAGCTGCTGGCCCGTCTGCCCGCGGGCGTAGAAGGTGCGCGAGACCTGCGCGCCGCCGAAGGAGCGGTTGGCGAGGAGGCCGCCGTATTCACGGGCGAAGGGCACGCCCTGCGCCACGCACTGGTCGACGATGGAGGTCGAGAGTTGGGCGAGCCGGTAGACGTTAGCCTCGCGGGCGCGGTAGTCGCCGCCCTTAATGGTGTCGAGGAAGAGGCGACGGGCGCTGTCGCCGTCGTTCTGGTAGTTCTTGGCGGCATTGATGCCGCCCTGCGCGGCGATGGAGTGCGCACGGCGCGGGCTGTCCTGATAGCAGAAGCAGGAGACCTGGTAGCCTAGCTCACCGAGGGTCGCGGCAGCGGCGCCGCCGGCGAGGCCCGAGCCCACCACGATGACGTGGTACTTGCAGCGGTTCGCTGGATTCACGAGGCGGAGCTTCGCCTTGTGGTTGGCCCACTTATCGGCCAGGGGGCCGGCGGGAATCTTGGCGTCGAGGTTCATGGAGCTCACTTGAGGATGCCAGCGAGTACGGCCACGGGGATGGAGACGAAGCCGAGCGCCACGATCCAGGCGTAGGCCAGGGAGAGGCGGTCGAGGCGGCCGCGCCAGCGCTCATTGCGCAGGCCGAGAGTCTGGAAGAGGCTGCTGAAGCCGTGCCCGAGGTGGAGGCAGAGCAGCAGCATGCTCACGACGTAGAAGACGGAGACCGGGGCGGAGGAGAAGCCCGTCACGACCATGCGGTAAACGCTGTCGAACTTCTGTCCGCCGAGGGCAGCCGCCTGGAAAGTGTAGTGTAAGAGATGGAAGACGATGAAGGCCAGCAGGACCAGTCCAGTGTAGGGCATGGTGCGGGAGCCGAGCGTGGCGCGCCGGGTAGCGTCGACGGAGGGCCCGCCGTCCCGGGCGGCGCGATTCTCAAGCGTAAGCGTGACGCCGGCCCAGACGTGGGCGGCGGCGCTGAGGAGCAGGACAATCCGGGAAGTCCAGAGGAGGAGGGGGTTGGCGTGGAGCCAGGCGGCGTAGGCGTCGATGGCGGCCGGCCCCTTGAACATCAGCAGGTTGCCCGACATGTGGCCCAGCACGAAGCCGGCCAGCACGAGGCCGGTGATCGCCATAACGACCTTCTTCCCGACGGAGGACGGTCGGCAGACTTGGCAGGAGGAGTCGGACATGCGCGTGAGAGGCTGGATTAGGACGACATACTATCAAAAGCGGGAGCACCCGGCTCTCCACCCCGGACCCCGGCCCCAGGGCGGGTATTAGCCCGGCCTCCGCCGGGCCTCACAATCGCTCATAAGCCGGAGGGGGCGGACGGGAATAAGCCGGACAGGGGCGGACGGGAAAAACCGCTTGCCAGAGAAACGGGCGGGGATGAAATCCTGAAGTCCAGACCGGCGCCCGTTCCGCGGACCGCCGGTCTTTCATTTTTTAACGGAAAACCCACCCCCCTCCCGAACCCTCCCATGAAGTACATCTTCGTCACCGGCGGCGTGATCTCCTCCCTCGGCAAAGGCCTGACCTCCGCCGCCCTCGGAGCGCTGCTCGAATGCCGCGGATTGAAGGTGCGCATCCAGAAGTTCGACCCGTACCTCAACGTCGATCCGGGCACGATGAGCCCCTACCAGCACGGCGAGGTGTACGTCCTCAACGACGGCGCGGAGACCGACCTCGACCTCGGTCACTACGAGCGCTTCACCTCCGGCACGCTGTCGCGGCTCAACAGCCTCAGCTCGGGCCAGGTCTACGAGACGGTCATCCAGAAGGAGCGCCGCGGCGACTACCTCGGCAAGACGGTGCAGGTGATCCCGCACGTGACCGACGAGATCAAGGCGCGCATCCGCGCGGGCGGCGAGGGCGTTGACGTGCTCATCACCGAGATCGGCGGCACCACGGGCGACATCGAGGGCCTGCCGTTCCTCGAGGCGCTCCGCCAGTTCCAGCACGATGCGGGCCGCGAGAACGTGGCCTTCCTGCACTGCACGCTGGTGCCCTTCATCAAGGCCGCCGGCGAGCTCAAGACCAAGCCCTCGCAGCAGTCCGTCGCGAAGCTGCGCGAGATCGGCATACAGCCCGACCTGCTCGTCTGCCGCACCGACCGGCCCGTCGGCGAGGACAACCGCCAGAAGCTCTCCCTCTACTGCAACGTCGGCGCCGACTGCGTGTTCGAGTGCCGTGACGTCGCGAACTCCATCTACGAACTGCCGCTCATGCTCGCCGAACAGCGCATGGACGACGTGATGGTGCGCCGGCTCGGCCTGCGCTGCGGGCCGTGCGACATCGCGCCGTGGCGTGAGGTGGTGCGCCGCCTGCTCGAACCGAAGCGCCGCGTGCGCATCGGCGTCGTGGGCAAGTACATCGAGCTCCAGGACGCCTACAAGTCGGTCTACGAGTCGGTCGTCCACGGCGGCATCGCCAACGAGGTCGCAGTCGACATCGTGCGCATCGACGCCGAGGACCTAGAGACGGAAGGCACGGCGAAGCTCGAGGGGCTCGGCGGCATCTTGGTGCCGGGCGGCTTCGGCTCGCGCGGCATCGAGGGCAAGGTCATCGCCGCCCGCTTTGCGCGGGAACGCAAGGTGCCCTATTACGGCCTCTGCCTCGGGATGCAGATCACGGTCATCGAGTTCGCCCGCAACGTGCTGAGGCTGAAGAAGGCCCATTCGACGGAATTTGACCCCGTGACGCCGGATCCGGTCATCCACCTGATGGAGGCCCAGAAGGAGGTCACTGACAAAGGGGCCTCGATGCGCCTGGGGGCCTATGACTGCGCGCTCACCCCGGGTTCCAAGGCCCGGGCGGCCTACGGTCGCGACCTCGTCAGTGAACGACACCGACACCGCTTCGAATACAACGACGCCTATCGGAAGCGCCTCGAGGAGGCCGGCCTGGCGGTCGGGGGGGTCAATCCTGGCACCGGCCTAGTTGAAATCGTCGAGGTCCGGGACCACCCCTTCATGGTGGGGGTACAGTACCATCCCGAATTCAAGTCCAAACCGAACCGGCCGCACCCCCTCTTCGCTGCTTTTGTGAAGGCGGCGGTTGAGAAGTCCCTCAGCTCCTGCTAGTTCAGCACGGCATCGCCCACCGGCACCGCTCACAACCACGCAGGCGAAGGTCCGCCGCAGTCCTTTTACCCCCGCCATGTCCTACCTTGAATCCGCCGGCACCTGGGTGTCCCGCCTCCGAACCGAAGTCGCTCGCGTCGTCGTCGGCCAGCAATACCTCATCGACCGGCTGCTCGTGGGCCTGCTCGCCAACGGCCACGTCCTCCTCGAAGGCGTACCCGGCCTGGCGAAGACGCTCTCCGTCCGCACGCTCGCCCGGGCGGTGACGGCGGAGTTCTCCCGCATCCAGTTTACGCCTGACCTGCTTCCCGCCGACATCGTTGGTACGCTCATCTACGACCCAAAGACGGGGGCCTACTCCGCCAAGAAGGGCCCAGTGTTCGCCAACTTCGTGCTGGCCGACGAAATCAACCGCGCGCCGGCCAAGGTGCAGTCGGCGCTGCTGGAGGCGATGCAGGAGCGACAGGTCACCCTCGGCGGCGAGACGCACGCCCTGCCCGCGCCCTTCCTCGTACTCGCCACCCAGAACCCGATCGACCAAGAGGGCACCTACCCGCTGCCCGAGGCCCAGGTCGACCGCTTCATGCTCAAGCTCAACGTGGGCTACCCGACCCGCGAGGAGGAGCGCCGCATCCTCGACGCCATGGCCACGACCGCCCCGAAGCTCGACGTCGAGCCCGTCGTGACCACCGCCGAAATCCTCGAGGCGCGTCGCGCAATCGACGCCGTGCGCGTGGCTGACGCCGTGCGCGACTACGTGGTTTCGCTCGTCCTCGCAACCCGCGGTCAGCAGCCCAGCGGGCCCGACCTCGGACGCTTCGTGCAGTTCGGGGCCTCCCCCCGGGCCACCATCAGCCTGACCCTCGCCGCCAAAGCCTGGGCCTTCCTGCAGGGCCGCGACCACGTCACGCCGCAGGACGTCAAGGACATCGCGCCCGACGTGCTCCGACACCGCCTAATCCTCACCTACGAGGCCGACGCCGAGGGCGTGGGCGCCGACGAAGTCGTGCGCCGCGTGCTCGACGCCGTGCCGGTGCCCTGAGCCGAACGTGGCCGCCCAAGTCCCGACGACCCCGCAGGAGGCGCTCCGCGACGCGCGGCGCGTGGAGATTGTCGCGGCCCGCGCAGTGAACGACGCGATGAGCGGGGCCTACCTGTCCCGCTTCAAGGGACGCGGCACGGACTTCGAGGAGCTGCGCGAGTACGTGCCCGGCGACGACGTGCGCACGATGGACTGGAACGTGACCGCGCGCACGGGACGCCCGTTCGTCCGCCTGCACCGCGAGGAGCGTGAGCTGACGCTCGTGCTCGCGGTCGACGTCTCCGGCTCGGGCTCCTTCGGCTCCGGTCGCGCCACGCTCCGCGAACGCGCCGCCGAGGTCGCGGCTTGCCTCGCCGTCTCCGCGCTGCGGGCGGGCGACCGCGCGGGCCTGCTGCTCTTCTCGGACCGCGAGGAACTCTGGGTGCCGCCGCGCAAGGGCCGCCGCCAGGCGCTGCGCATCATCCGCGAGGTGCTCTCCTTCCGCCCGGTGAGCCGGCGCACGGACTTCGCTCCGCCCCTGCGCCGGCTGGCCCGCGCGCTCCGCCGACGTTCGCTCGTGGCCGTGGTCTCCGACTTCCTGCCGGGAGCCGGCGACGCCGACGCCATGGTCACCGCGGTCGGCGAGCTCGGCTCACGGCATGAGACGGCGTGCGTCCAGCTGCTCGACGAACGCGAGCGTACCCTCCCTGACGTGGGCGTGGTCGCCCTCGAGGACGCCGAGACGGGCGAGCAGCGGGAAGTCGACACGTCGGACCTGTGGGTGCGGGAGCGCTTCACGGTGCGGGCCGAGGCCCGCCTCACCGAGATTGGCACGGCCCTCGGCCGCGCCGGTGCCGACATCCTCAGGCTAGAGCCTGAGGAGGAGGCCGCTCCGGCCCTCACCCGCTTCTTCGAACGCCGCCGCCGCAGACGATGAGCACCGACGCACCAGCTGACTTCGTCCTGAAGGGACCGATGCCGGAGGTGCCTCCGGGCCTCCTGCTCTCGCCCTGGACCTGGTCGGCCGTCATCCTGCTGGGCGGCGTCATCTGGGGGCTCGCGCTGCTGAGGAAGGCTAGGCCCGCCCCGGCCGACCCGGCCGCCGAGACGCGTCGCGCAATCGACGCCGCCCTCGCGCTTCCCCCCGAGCAGGCGCTCACCGCCCTCGCCGGCGCCCTGCGACGCTACGTCGCGGCAGTCGAGCCAGCCGCTCCCGCCGGGCTCTCGACGGAGGAGCTGGAACACCGCCTGAGCGCGCTCCCCGAGTTCATGCCCGCGCGCCAGCCCCTCATCGCCGCCCTGCGCGCCGCCGACGCCTCGCGCTTCGCCGGGGCGGAGACGGATCCCGCTCTCGTGGCCGCGGCCGCGCGCGAGGCGGTGAACCGGACGGAAGCGGCACGGGGGGCCCTCGCCCGCGCGTCATGACGGAGTTCCTCGGAGACTTCGAACGGCCGTGGGCGCTGCTGCTGCTCGCGCTCCTCCCGCTCTATGCGTGGCTGCGCGGCGGGCGCTCAGGCTCCTCCGCCCTGCTCTACCCCGACGCCTCGCTGCTGACCGAGGTCTCCCGACCGGTCAAGTCGGGCGCCGGCTCGCTGAGCGCCTTCCTGCGCCTGCTCTGCGCGGCGGCGCTCATCGTGGCGCTGGCCGGACCGCGCACGCCCAACCGCGAGATCGAACGGGAGTCGGAGGGCGTCGACATCATGCTCGTGGTGGACCTCTCCTGGTCGATGATGGCCCTCGACATGGGCAGTCAGGACCGCGAGGTCACGCGCTGGGACGTCTCCCAGGACGTCATCCGCGAGTTCATCGCCAACCGCCCCGACGACCGCTTAGGCGCCGTCGTCTTCTCCGGCAAGCCCTACCTGCTGAGCCCCCTCACCGTAAACAAGGACTGGGTGAAGTCCGGCGTGGGCCGTCTCCACATCGGCTCCATCCGCGAGACCGGCACCGCCATCGGCGAGGCCGTCGCCATGGCCGTCGACCGGATGAAGTCGCTGCCGGCCAGGTCCTCCAAGGTCATCATCCTGCTCACCGACGGCGACGACAACATGAGTAAGGCCATCCTCCCGCTCCCCGCGGCGGAACTCGCCCACGCCCTCGGCGTGCGCCTCTACGCCATCGGGCTGGGCAAGGACGAACCCACCGTGCTGCCGCAGTTCGACGTCAGCACAGGTAAAATCTACCGTGACGTCCTTGGCCGCACGGTGCCAATGCAGACCATCAACCCGGCCAACTACGAGATGCTGGGCCGCATGGCCGCGGTCGCCGACGGACGCTTCTACCGCGCACTGGACCGGGGGCAGCTCGCCAAGGTCTACGACGAGATCGGCCGGCTCGAGCGCACCGAGGTGCGCATCCGCGAAACGGTCACCTACGACAGCCACCGCCAGGCCTGGATTGCCGCCGGACTGCTCCTGCTCCTCCTCGAACTCGCCTTCGCCGTCGTCCGGCCCCGGGCCCCCTGAGACCGTGGACTTCTCCGACCCTCACTTCGAACGTCCGCTCCTGCTGCTCGCCGCCGTCGCCGCCGCCGGACTCGCCCTCGGCGGACTCCGCTGGGCCGACGCGCGTCGCCGGTCGGGGCTGGCCGGTTTCGCCGCAGAGCGGCTGCTCGGCCACCTGCTCGCAGGGCACTCGGCCGCGCGCCGTGTGATCAAGGACCTGATGGTGGCCACCGCCGTGCTACTGCTGGGCGTCGCCGCCGCCGGCCCCCGCTGGGGCTACGTCACCACCGCCGCCCGCGCCTCGTCCGAGGACGTGATCTTTGTGCTCGACGTCTCGAAGTCGATGATGGCCAGCGACGCGCGCCCCTCGCGGCTCGCCCGCGCGAAGGCCTCCGTCTCAGCCTTCGTGAAGACGAAGGGCACGGGTAGCGTGGGCCTCGTCGCCTTTGCGGGTCAGGCCTTCCTGCAGTGCCCGCTCACGCGCGACTACGACGCGTTCAGCCGGGCGCTGGAGGAGACCGACACCTCGGTCATTCAGGTCACGGGCACCGACATCGGACGCGCGCTCGAGGAGGCGGAGGCCGCCTTCGCCCCCAACCGCAGCCGCAAGCTGGTCATCCTGCTGACCGACGGCGAGGACCTCGAGTCGGGCGGCGTCGACGCCGCCAAGCGGCTCGCGCGCAACGGGCTCGTCGTGCACGCCGTCGGAGTCGGCACCGCCGCGGGCGGCACCATCTCGGTGGTCGGCCCGCTCGGCACGCTCGAGACGCTCAAGGACGCCGAGGGCGCCGCCGTGATCAGCCGGCTCGACGAGGCCACGCTGAGCAAGGTCGCCGAGGTGGCGGGCGGGCGCTTCGTGTTGCTCGGCACCGCGGGCGAAGGCATGGAGGCGCTGCGTCTCGCGGTCGAGGCGGGCACCGACTCCGCCCACGCCGGCCGCCAGGGCGTGCCCCGCGAGCACTGGTTCGTGACCCTCGCGCTGGCGCTGCTCGTCGTCGAGACGCTCCTCTCCACCCGCCGCCGTCCGGCGGCTGAAGCCTCATGAAGCCCATCATCATCGCCGCGCTGCTCGTCAGCGCATCCGCCGCCGCGGCGGAGGATCCGCTCCGGGACCTCGACGCCCGGGAATTGCATAACCTCGGCACCACCCGCCTCAGGGCCGGGGATCACGCCGGCGCCGAGGAGGCGCTGCGCGCCTCGCTCGGCCGTGACGTCGATGCGCTCCGTCCGCCGGCGCTCCACAACCTCGGGCACGTGCGCTTCGGCAAGGGCCGCGACGCGCTCAAGGGACGGACCTCGGGTGACCTGACCGAAGTGACCGTCGCCCGCTCCTTCGTGGAGGCCGCGGACGCCGACATCGCCGACATGCAGGACCAGATCCAGCACCTCGACGACGCCAAGAAGGCGGGGGTCGAGCCCGACTACGTGCCGGCCCAGGCCGCGCTCGCTGGCGGCATCGGCACGTTCCGCGAGCTCCGCAAGCTCATCCCCAAGGAGGAGGCCATGCTGGGCCGCCGCGGGCAGGCCGACGCCGCTTGGACGCGCTCGATTGCCGACTTCCGCGGCGCGAACGAGCTGGACGGCGCGGACACGGCCGCGCAGTCCAACGCCGAAGCGGTCGAGGAGCTGCTCCGCGCGCTCCGCAGGCAGTCGGCCGACCTTGAGGAGATGGTCGAGATCCAGCGCAAGAAGCTCGAGGAGCTGCGCGAGACGATCCGCGAGCTCATCCGGCGCCTGCCCGACGACCAGCTGCCGCCACAGGCACAGGACGGCGAGGACGAGGAGGATCTCTTCCCGCCGGAGCGCCGCCGGCCCCGCCCGCAGCAGGGCGGACGCACCAATCCGCGCGAAGGCGAGGAGCGCCGCATGGACGAACAGGAGGCCCGCGGCGCGCTCGAGGGCCTGCGCAACGAATTCGGTCGCAAGATGCCCTCGAGCCGCAGGCCCGGCGAGCAGCCTGGCGCCGGCGGGAAGCCCGAGGAACGGAAAGGCAAGGACTATTGAGCCATGCGCGCCCTCCTGACGTCCCTCGCCTGCCTGCTCGCCGCCCTCCTCGGCGCGCAGCAGGACGTCGTCAGCTGGGAGGTCACGCCCCCGGTCTGCGGCCCCGGCCAGCCCTTCCGGCTGCAGGTGCGTATCGAGTCGAGCACGCCGCTCGGCCCGGCGGAGCGCATCGGCAAGGACCTGCGGGCGCCCGTCGGCATGGCGCTGCGCTTCTCCGGACAGATCTTCCGCGCGGGCTCCAACGAGGCGCTGCTCAACTTCTCGGGCGTGGCGCCGGAACCGGCCGCCGACCACGTGATCCCAGACTTCCTGGCGCGGTTCTCCGGCAAGACCTTCACCGTGAGCGGGGTGACGGTGCGCGTCCGCGAGGGCACGGGTTTCCGCAAGGAGGGCGTGGCCCGGGCCGAACTCGAACTGCTGGACCGACCCTTCTTCGTCGGCGAGCGCATCCGCGGGGCAGTGCTGCTGCGCGGGAGCGAGACCGAGCCCGTGACGGGGGCCTTCGGCTTGGAGACCTCGGCGGAGGGGTTCAGCTTCGCCGTCACCTCCGAGGACGAGGACCTGCCCGACGGCCTCGGCCGCGCCATCCGCTTCGAGCTCACGCCCATCCGCCCCGGGCCCGCGGGGTTCAGCGTGGGAGGTATCATGCTGGTGCAGCCGGGCGGCTTCGGCGCCTTCAGCGCGGCCGGACGCGACCGGCCGTTCAGCTTCTCCCGCAATATCCGCGTCGAGCGCGTGCCCCAAGAGGGCCGGCCGGCCGACTGGAGCGGAGCCATCGGACGTTTCACGGCGGAAGCGGTGCAAATCTCCAACTTGACGCCCGAGGTGGGCGAGCCAATCCAGTTCCGCGCGCTCCTCTCCGGGGAGGGCAACCTCGACCGCATCGTGCCTCCCGAGCTGAGCGGCGGCGAGCAGTGGGACGTGCTGCCCGCGCCAGAACGCCGCCGTCGCGCCGACACCCAGCGCGCCTTCAGCTGGCGCCTAGTGCCGCGCCTGCCCGGCCTTCTGATGACGCCCGCGGTGCGCATCAGCGTCTTCGACCCCGAGACGCGGAAGTTCAGCGAGGTGGTCTTCTCGCCGCAGGAGGTGACCGTGACGGGCGAGGCGCCGGCCAAGGTGGAACTGACTCCGGCCGCCCGCTCGGCCGACCCCACGGCTCCCGGCGCCGTCACCGGTCTCCTGGCGCCCTCGGCCGGCTCACGCCAGCTGCGGCCCTCGATCCTGCACGACATCGCCTCGGCGGCCGGATTCTGGCGAACCAATTCGGCCCTCGCCGCGCTGGCCCTGGCGGGCTCGGCGTTCGTGGGCGTCGCCGCGTTCCTGACGCGCAACCCGCGCTTCATCGCGTGCTTACGGGCGAAGCGCGCAGCCTCCTCGGCCCTCGCCGCCGCCTCCGCCGCGAGGCGACGCGGCGACTGGGACGCCTTCGCGCGCGCCGCCGTGCGCGGACTGCGCGCCGGCTGCGCCTACCTGCTCGAGGCGGAACCGGAGGCGCTGACCTCCGGCGACGTGCTCCGGGCGATGCCCGAGGCCCGCGCCGAAACGGTCGGTCGCACCTTCCTCCGCGCCGACGGCGTCAAGTTCGGCGCCTCCGACCTGCCCTCGCTCGAGGCCGACGCGGACGCGGTCCAGTCCCTCCTCTCCGAACTCACCCGTATCCAATGAGGACGCCTTTCACCGCGCTCTGCCTCCTGCTCCTCGCCTATGCCGCGCTGCCGGCCGCCGAAGATCCTGCGGCCCAGGCCTACGCCAGGGGCGAATACGCGGAGTCCGTGCGGCTCTGGGAGGAGCGGGCGGCGCGGGACGGCGTGACCTCCGGATTGCTCGCCGCGCTGGGCAACGCAGAGTGGCGTCTCGGCCACAAGGCCCGCGCGGTGCTGTGCTGGGAACGCGCGCTCCTCATCGACCCTACGGACCCCGTGGCCCTCGCCGGCATCCGCCACGCGCAGAACGCCGGGGGCGCAAAGCGCCCGCCGTCGAACTGGCTGGAAGACTACGCGTCCTTGCTGCCGTCCGGAGCCTGGACGCTCGTCGCGGCCGCGGCCTTCTGGATGGCCGTCGCGGCCCTGCTCGTGCCGCGCGTGACGGGAAGACGCACCGGGCCCTGGTCCAACGCGTCCCTGCTCATCGGCCTCACGGCCTTCGCGCTCTCCCTGCCCGGCATCTGGGGCGCCTACGCCCGGTCGGACCGCGCCGTCGTGCGCCGCGCCGAGACACCGCTGCGTCTGACGCCGACGGCGGAGGGCGAGTCGGTGGGCTCCTTCGAGGAAGGCGACATGGTGCGCGCCGGACGCAGGCTCAACGGCCATGTGCGCGTACGCGCCTCGGACGGCCGGACGGGCTGGGTGCGCGCGGGTGAAATCGAGGCGGTGGAGACGTTCGCCCTTCCCGCACGCGCGGGGACGGAGAATCCGTAGCCCCTTTCGCCGTCGACAGGAGGCCGCGGCGCGGGTTGGATGCCGCCGTGCGCATCCTGGACCGCCTCGTGCTGACCGAGTCCGCCGTCGCCGTGGGCGGCTCGACCGCCGTACTGCTCTTCCTGCTCACCGCCGGCAACGTGTTGAAGCAGGTGGCGGGGGCCGTGGCGGCAGGAAGGGTCGACGGATGGGAAGGGCTGGAGCTAATCCTGCTGCTGCTGCCCGGACTGCTGCCCTACGCACTGCCGCTGGGCGTGCTCACGGGCGTCCTCCTGGCGTTCGGCCGGCTCTCCGCCCAGCACGAACTGACCGCGATGAAGGCGGGGGGCGTGAGCTTGGGCCGGGCCGCCCGCCCGACGCTCGTCCTGGCGGGGATGCTCGCCCTGCTGAGCGCCTGGCTCAACCTGGAGGCGGCGCCCTGGGCGAACACGGAGTTCCGCCGCCTGCTGATGGGCGCCGCGAACGACAACCCGGCGGCCGTCATCGTCCCGGGCCAGCTCAACCGCAGCTTCGCCGGCCTCGTGATCCGCGCCGGAGGCCGGCAGGACGACGTGCTCTCCGACTTCTGGGCCTGGCGCGTCGACGATAAGGACCGACTGGTGCAGACCGTCCACGCGAGGGAGGCCCGCATCGTCCGTGAGACCAGCGCCGAGGGCGGGACTTCGCTACGCATCGAGCTCACCGACGCCCGCATGGATTCGCGGGACGGCGACCCCACTGGCCCCGCCTCCTACGCGACGGCCCGCACCGCCTCGCTTGCGCTGCCCGAGGCGCGCGGGAGCGTCGGCGGCGTCTTTGAGCGCAAGCTGCGGTGGCTCACCACCTCGGAACTCTTGGAGGGGACGGACAAAGGCTGGAACCTGCCGCGTGACGCCACCCCGGCCCAGGTCGAGGCCTCGAAATCCGCGGTACGCACCCAGCTGATGGCGCATCTGGCCGGCGCGTTCTCGGTCTTCGCGCTGGCGTTGCTCGCGGTACCTCTGGCGGTGAAGGTCGGCCGCAAGGAGACCTTCGTAAACGCCACCGTCGGGCTCGGCGTGGCGCTGACTTACTACCTGCTGACCTCCGCCGCGGGCTGGGTGAGAGATCCGGATCTCCTCCCCGAGGCGGTCGTCTGCCTTCCCGCGCTCGGCGTGGCCACCGCGGGCGCGTGGATGCTCTCCCGCACCGAAAGGCGCTGACGGAGGGTCAGCGGTCCCGGCGGTACCAGGTGAAGAACGCCCAGGTCATGAAGCCGAGGGAGAAGAACTCGTTGAAGCCCTTCATGAGGGCCGCTCCGAGAATCATGTCGTCCATCGGATCGAGGCCCGAGACGCGCGGGGCCAGCCGGTAGGTCTCGTAGACCGGATGGTCGCCGAAGATGAGCGCGCCCCAGAGCGGCAGGTCGCCCACCATCAGGGCGAAGGCGTAGAGCATCATTGCACCGGGACCGAGACGCGGAAGCGCGGACGAGGGCGAAACGAGCGGCCAGACCATGAGCAGCGCCGGCACGAACATGCTCCAGTGCTCGATTACGTGCAGGGTCTTGTCGCTGAGCGCCGCCTCATAGAGCTCGGGGAAATGCCAGCCCGAGAACACCATGGTGAAGAGCACGCCAGCCGTCACCGGATGGGTCAGGGCCCGCAGGACGGCCCGCAGCCGGGGCCGACGCTCCAAGAACGGATCGGTCATCTCCGGCGGCAGGCCGCTGACAATCAGCGGCGCGGCGACGTAGATGAGCAGCATGTGCTGCAGCATGTGAGCGCAGAAGAGGAACGACTCACCGAGCTGGTCGAGGGGCGACCCGACGGCCACGTAGGCCGCCGCCACGCCGAGATGGAAGCGCGCGGCGCGCCAGACGGGGAACCGGAAGAGGGCGGGCGCGCAGACGGAGCGCCAGGGCCCGGTGGCCAGCGCGTAGGCCCAGGAGGCGCAGACGACCGTGACCAGCAGGAGCGGCTCGGTGTGCCAGTGGAGCGGGACGTTCATGCGACCGGTGGGGACCGGCGGTCCGGGCTCAGCCGAACCACTTGGTGTCGATGCGGCCCACGTCGAACAGGGCAATCATCGCAGCGAACGTCGCGAAGGCCAGCACCAGGCCCGACATGAAGAGCCAGAAGAGCAGGCTCTTGTCGTAGATTAGGTGCATGAACCACAGGATGACCGCAAAGAACTTGCCGGCGGAGAGCACGGCGAGCGTGGTCAGGAGGACGCCGGCGGAGAGCGGCAGGAAGATGAGCACGATCTCGATCCCCGTCACCACCGCGAGCCAGAGGGCCAGCGTGATGAAGTGGTGGTAGCGGCGCACCTCCTCGGTGAGCAGGGCGGGGTCGGCGGCCTCGTAGGCGTGGGCGGGGGACATGGACTCGTTTAGTTCAGGGGGTGAGGCCGGGGACGGGCGGGAGTCCGTTGCCCCAGATGCCGTCGGGGCCGAGGTACTCGACGAGGTAGACGGCGGTGAAGATGATGATCCAGACGATGTCGACGAAGTGCCAGTAGAGGCCGGCCACCTCGACGTCGAGGGCGCCCATGTGGCCGCCAAGGCGTCCGGTGAAGCTGTAGAAGTAGAGGAGGACGAGCCAAAGCACGCCGATGGCGACGTGCGTGCCGTGTGTGCCGGTGAGCACGTAGAAAGTGGATCCGAAGACGCTGTTCTGGATAGTTAGCCCCTGATGGTAGAAGTGCGTGAACTCATACACCTGGCAGCCCAGGAAAATCAGCCCGAAGATGATTACGCCGAGCACGTTCCGGCGGAAGGACTTCAGCTGGCCGCCCTTGTGCATGGCGGAGACCGCGAGGGCCATCAGGAACGAGGACATCAGCAGGATGAACGTCGAGAACGACGTGAGCTCGATGTCGAAGAGGCGCTGGACGAAGCGCTGGTGACCCTCGGCGTCGGTGAAGCCGGTCGGGTAGAGCTTCCGGTAGAGCAGGTGGGTCGAGATCAGCGTCCCGAAGAACATGCAGTCGGAGGCTAGGAAGAGCCACATGATGAGCTTCTTGTGGTCGATTCCGGTCGAGGTCGGGGCCTCGTGGGCGTGGGCGGCGGAATCGGACATGGAAGTCGAGAAGGGGCTCGTTCAGCGGGCGGAAGATGCCTCGGCGGGAGCGGGAGCGGAGGAGACGGGGGAGACGGGGGTCTTCAGCATGTAGCCGCCCGGACCTTCGAGGGCCCAGAGCCAGATGCCGATGAAGAGCACGCCGAGCCCGGCGATGACGACCCAGCCGACGTGCGGGACACCCATGGCGGACATCGGCATGCCGAGTCCGGCGAGAAGGAAGCCGCACGAGGCCAGCAACGGCATCCAGGACTGGCTCGGCATGTGGACGCCGGCCTCGCCGCCGTCCTGCTCGTAGGCGATGCGGTGCGGACCGTGCTTGTGGACGAAGAAGGCGTCGCGGCAGACAATCACCGGGCTGCGGGCGAAGTTGTACTCTGGCACGGGCGAGGGCAGCGACCACTCGAGCGTGCGGCCGTCCCACGGATCGGACGCGCACTTCTCGCCGCGGAAGACGGTCCACACCAGGTTGGCGAAGGCGATGAACACGCCGATGCCGAGGATGAACGCGCCGATGGTCGCGACGAAGTTCCAGGTCTCCCAGCCGAAGCCGGCGTGATAGGTGTGCGTGCGCCGTGGCTGGCCGGCCAGTCCGAGGTAGTGCATCGGGCCAAAGGCGAGGTTGAAGCCCAGGATGACGAGGCCGGACGCCCAGTAGGCGACGCTGGCCTTCGGCATGCGTCCGAAGATCTTCGGGAACCAGAAGTAGAGACCAGACATCAGGCCGAGGAGCACGCCGCCGAGCAGCACGTAGTGGAAGTGCGCGATAACGAAGTAGCTATCCTGCTGCTGGGCGTCCGCGGGGGCGGCGGCGTGCATGATGCCGGAGAAGCCGCCGCACATGAACATCCAGATGAAGCCGAGGGAGAGCACCATCGGCGGGGTGAAGCGCACGCGGCCGCCCCAGATGGTGCCGAGCCAGTTGAAGATTTTCACGCCCGTGGGCACGGCGATTGCCATGGTCAGGAGGGAGAAGGCGGCAGTGGGCACGGGGCCAAGGCCGGTGGTGAACATGTGGTGGCTCCACACGGCGAAGCCGAGGAAGCCGATGACGGCGCCGGAGAAGACGACGATGGGGTAGCCGTAGAGGGACTTGCCGGCGAAGGTGGGCAGGACCTCGGAGACGATGCCCATCGCGGGGAGGACGAGAATGTAGACCTCCGGGTGCCCGAAGATCCAGAAGAGATGCTGCCAGAGGATGGGCTGGCCGCCGGCGGTCGGGTTGAAGAAGTTGGCCCCGAACTGGCGGTCGAACATCAGCTGGATGAGCGCGACGGTGATTGCGGGGAAGGCCAGGATGATGAGGAAGGAGGTGACGAGGGTCATCCAGGTGAACGCCGGTAGGCGCATCATGGTCATGCCTTTTGCGCGCATGTTCAGGATGGTGCAGATGAAGTTGAAGGAGGCCGCGAGCGAGGCGATGCCGAGGATCTGGATGCCGATGATCCAGAAGTCGGTGCCCACGCCGGTGAAGCGGGGAGCGCGCAGGGCGGCGTCGGCCTGGCCGAAGGTGCCGGAGAGCGGCGCGTAGCTGAACCAGCCGTTGGCGGGCGCGAAGTCGCGGTAGACGAGGGCGTTGTACCAGTCGAAGGACTTAAACCAGCCCGCGAGGTGCGCGAACTCGAAGAGCCAGCTGGCGTTGAGGATGAAGGCACCGAAGACGAAGGTCCAGAGGGAGAATGCGTTGAGGCGGGGGAAGGCCACGTCACGCGCGCCGATCTGCAGGGGGACGAGGAAGTTGAAGAACGCGGCGGAGAGCGGCATGACTCCGAGGAAGATCATCGTGGTGCCGTGCATGGTGAACAGCTGGTTGTACATGCGCGCCGTGACGAAGTCGTTTTCCGGCCGAGCCAGCTGGGTGCGGATGGCGAGGGCCTCCACGCCGCCGACGAGGAAGAAGAACATGGCGAAGGCTCCGTAAAGCACGCCAATCTTCTTATGGTCGACGGTGGTCAGCCAGTCGCGCAGGCCGGTGAAACGGTCGGGACGGATGAGGCCGATGTCGCTGCGCTCAGGAGCGAGGTCGTAGCGAGAGGCGACGGGGGCGTGATGGTGGTCGTGGGACATCGCGAGGAATCGGTAAGGGGATTACTTGAGGGTGAGCAGGTACTCGGCGAGGGCGTCGAGCTCCGCCGCGGTGAGCTGAGTGCGGGTCTCGTTGAGGCCCGCCACGTTGAACATCTTGTAATAGTGCATGCGGTTGCCCGGCTTGACGTCGCGGGTGGCCTCGCCATCGCCATGGAGCACGCCAGAGGAACCGATCCACTTGATGAGGTTCGCCTTCTGCACGGCGTGGTCGACGGGCGCGGAGGCCTCGGTGTTGCCGCCGGCCGCGGCCACGGCGGCCTGCTGCGCGGCGGGATCGCGGTTGTCCAGCCAGGCGCCGGCGAGGGACTTGCGCGAGGCGACGTGGGTGAGGTCGGGTCCGAAGGCGCCGGCGCCGAAATGGCCGCCAACGTTGTGGCACATGGCGCAGGTCTTGGCGGCGAAGAGGGCCTTGCCCTCGGCGGCCCTGCTGCCGGCGACGGGCTCGGCGGCGTCCTTCTTCTGGGCGCTCACCCAACGGGTGAATTCAGCGGGCTCGACGACCTCGACGCGGAACAGCATGTAGGCGTGGGAGTCGCCGCAGAACTCGGCGCACTGGCCGTAGTAGTGGCCGGCCTCGTCGGCCTGGATCCACATGTGGTTGCGTCGGCCGGGCATGAGATCGACCTTGCCGGCGACCTTGGGAATCCAGAAGGAGTGGATGACGTCCTCGGACCTCAAGTTGATGCGCACGGGCACTCCCCGAGGGATGACGAGTTCGTTGGGCACGCTGCGACGGCCTTCGTTGGTGAGGCCGAGCTGCGGATACTCGAAACGGAACCACCACTGCTTGCCGACGACATCCACCTCGAGGACCTGGTCCTTAACCGCTTCGGCGTAGTTCTCGACGCCGCCTTCGGCGCGAGGATACCAGGCGGAGAGCCGGGCGGCGGGCACGAGCTCCTCCGGCACGTCGTCGGTGTACCAGATGCCCTTGAGGGTTGGGATGGCGAGGAAGACGAGCGCGCCGATGGAGGCGACGATGAGCAGGATTTCGGTCAGGGGATTGCCGTGCCCGTCCTCGACGATGGCCGGCTTGTTCTCATCACCAGGCCGGGCGCGGAAGCGGATCACGGCGTAGACGAGGAGTCCTCCGACGACGGCGAAGAGCACGGTCACGAGGTAGACCGAATCCATGAAGACCTCGTACTGCAGGCGGGCGACGGGACCCTTGTGGTCAAAGGTCGACTGGCGCACTTTCAGGTCAGCCTCCGAACAGCCGGCGGTCAACAGGGCGATGACCGGGAGAACTAGAAGGCCGACTCTGGCGAAGAAACGGGACAACATGGGAGACGAAAGTAAATCAAACGTTAAACATGGAAAAAAGCAGGGGTTTGCAAGCCGCACCTCCCTAAGGGCACCTCCTTAGCCCCAAGAAAAGGGCATCCGGGAATTTTGCATTATAAACAACTGATTATCATGGCTTTATGTTTAATATTAGCTATCATGGAGACTTATTATTGAGAAGCGGGTCAGGGGTTGCGCAGGGGGCGAGTCCCGCTCACTGCTGGTAGAGCCGATGTCCTGGAGCAGCCCGCATGGCACTTCCCTGCCCGACTGGCGGTCGCGCACGCTCCTGATGGGGGTGCTCAACGTCACGCCGGACTCGTTCTCCGACGGCGGGCTGGCCTCCACGCCCGAAGCCGCCGTCGAACGGGCGGAAGCGCTCGTGCTGGAAGGGGCCGACGTAATCGACGTGGGCGGCGAATCCACCCGGCCGGGGGCCGAGCCGGTCGACGCCGCGACGGAGCTGGCCCGGCTGCTGCCCGCGGTGCGCGCCATCCGGGAAAGGCTCCCAGGAATCGCGATCTCCGTCGACACCTACCGAGCCGCGACCGCCCGGGCCTGCGTCGAAGCGGGAGCGGACATCGTGAACGACGTCGAAGGAGGACGGCATGAAGCCGGCGCGACGGGATCGCCGATGGGCGCGGTCTGCGCCCGGCTGCGCTGCCCGCTCATCCTCATGCACCGCCGCAAGACGGCCGACTACGTCGACTTCTGGCCGGAAATGCTGGCTGACCTGCGCGACTCAGTCCGCCGTGCGCTTCACGAAGGGGTGAGGCCCGAACAGGTCTGGACCGACCCCGGCTTCGGCTTCGGCAAGACGCCCGACCAGAACCTGCAGCTGGTCAGGAACCTGGAGAGGGTGGCGGCCCTCGGTCATCCGGTGCTGCTCGGCACCAGCCGCAAGTCCACCCTGGGACTCGTGCTCGGACGCGAATCCCCGCTGGACCGCCATGAGGGCAACGCCGCGACCGCGGCGTGGGGCATCGCCCAGGGCTGCTCGATGGTGCGCGCCCATGACGTGGCCCGGATGCGACCGTACTTGCGGATGGCCGACGCCCTGAGGGCGGGACGCATCCGCTGAAAAGACTCCCCGGAGCCAGCAGTCGGGGTCGAACCGACGACCTGCCGCTTACAAGGCGGCTGCTCTACCAACTGAGCTATGCTGGCTTTTCCGAGGCTCAGGAAGGGTTGTTCACAGAACGGGGGTGTCAACCCCGGGCAGGGTGTTTTAGGGGTTGAGTGCCCGGCCAATTTGAACGAAATTTCTCGACCCCCAGACCCCAGCATCCATGCGAAACTCCGCACCGTTCCTCCTACTCTGCGCCGGCATCGTCGGTTGCTCGACTTCAGGTTCCAATCTCTCCAACACGGTGACCGTGACCTCGAACCCCACCGCCGCCGCGGTGAGGCTCAACGGCGAGGCGGTCGGCCGTACGCCGACCGAGGTCACCCTCGACCGCACCAAGACCTACGAGATGAGCGTGGGCAAGGGCGGCTTCATCACCGAGTCGACGACCATCCGTCCCAAGGCGATCAACACCAAGAAGGGCGTCAAGTTCGGCTTCCCTGAGACGATTCAGTTCACTCTGACTAAGGTGCCGGGCGCGGGCGACCCCACGGTGCCCGAACAGGACAGCGCCGAGTTCCGCAAGCTGGTGAAGCGCGCCAACGGTGATTCCACCGACGAAAGCTCCGGCATCAAGGCGGACCTCGCCGGCGTGGCCGAGTCGGCCCGCCGCATGCAGGATCCCGCCGTCCAGCCCAAGACGGCCGAAGCGAAGCAGAATTACGAGGCCGCGCTAAAGGCCCTGGCTGACCGCGCCGCCGAACTTGAAAAGCAGGTCGATGACAGCCGCGGTGCCGCCAAGGCCGAAACGGCCAAGGAACTCTCCCAAGTCCAGAAGGCCCTCGAAGAACAGAAGGCCGCCGCCGCCAAGGCCCGGGAGGAACTCGCCACCGCCAAGGCCGACGTCGAGGCCAAGCTCGCCGCCGCTGGCAAGAATTCTGACGCGAAGGCCGCCGAAGCCGCCAAGGCCGCCGAACAGGAAGTCGCCAAGGCCCGCCTTGCCGCCGAGGAAACTAAGGCCGAGGCCATGAAGGCCGCCGAAGCCAAGGTCGCCGAAGCCGCCGCGGCGGCGGCGGAAGCCAAGGTCGCCGCCGAAGCCAAGGTCGCCGAAGCCGCCGCGGCGGCGGCGGAAGCCAAGGTCGCCGCCGAAGCCAAGATCGCCGAAGCCGCCAAGGCCGCCGAACAGGAAGTCGCCAAGGCCCGCCTTGCCGCCGAGGAAACCAAGACCGAGGCCATGAAGGCCGCCGAAGCCAAGGTCGCCGAAGCCGCCGCGGCGGCGGCGGAAGCCAAGGTAGCCGCAGAGGCCAAGGTCGCCGAAGCCGCCAAGGCCGCCGAACAGGAAGTCGCCAAGGCCAAGGAGGCGGCGGACGCCGCCAAGGCCGCCGCCGCCAAGGCCGCCGCCGCCGAGTTTTCTGCGCGCTTCGCCCTCCTGGAATCCCGCCGCCGCGCGAAGACGATCACCGAGGAGGAGTATGCGGAGCAGCTCGCCGCCCTGCGCAAGAAGCTCGGCGAATGACACGGCCCTGAGCCGACCCGTAGAGCCCGGCCTGACCACCGGGCTTTTTCTTTGGTTTTGATTGGAAGCCGGAAACGCGGCCCGCACGTTGAAAGCATGCCGGACATGCTCTCCCTCACGCCCCTCCACCCACTGCACGTCGAGCTCGGCGCGCGTCTGGTGCCCTTCGCCGGCTGGGAGATGCCGGTGCAGTATTCGGGCATCATCGAAGAGCACCACGCGGTGCGGCGCGCCTGCGGGCTGTTCGACGTCTCCCACATGGGCGAGGCCCGCGTGCGCGGCGCCGACGCCGTGAGGCTGCTCGACCGCGTGATGACCAATGAGATGGCCTCGCTGCGCGCAGGTCACGCCCGCTACACGGTGATGTGCCAGCCCGACGGCGGCTGCGTCGACGACGTGATTGTCTACCGGATGGGCGACGCGGAGTTCTTCATCTGCCTCAACGCGTCCAACGCCGCCAAGGACATCGCCTGGCTGCGGACGCACGCCCAAGGGCTCTCGGTCGAGGTCGTCGACGAATGCTCGCGCTGGGCACAGCTCGCGCTCCAGGGGCCGAAGGCGGAGGAAATCCTCGCCAAAGTCACCACGCTCCCTTTCGCCAGCCTGCGCCGCTTCGCCTTCGCCGAGGGCATCGTCGCCGACGCGGCGGGCTGCGTCGTCTCCCGCACGGGATACACCGGCTCGCCCGGCTTCGAAATCTACCTCCCCGCCGAAACCGCGGTGACGGTCGCACGGGCGCTGCTCGAGGCGGGCCGTCCGCTCGGCCTCATCCCCACGGGACTGGGCGCGCGCGACTCACTCCGGCTCGAAGCCGGCTACCCGCTCTACGGCCACGAGATCTCGGGGACAATCTCACCGATTCAGGCGGGGCTCGGCTGGGCGGTGAAGTTCTCCAAGCCCGACTTCATTGGACGCGAGGCCCTCCGGCGTCAGGCCGAAGGCGGCCCGGCCTCATCGGTCACGTTCTTCTCCCTCGATGACCGGCGCATCGCCCGCCAGGGCGCCGCGGTCTTCGCGGGCGACCTCAGGGTCGGCGAAGTGCTCTCCGGCACGCAGTCCCCGACGCTCGGCAAGCCGATCGGCTCGGCGCTGATCGCGGCCGGACAGGCGGCCGCGGGCGGGCTGACGGTCGACATCCGGGGCCAGCGGGTGCCGATGGTCCTTTCCGCCGGACCCTTCGTGAAGTGAAGGGTTGAAACGAAGTCCCCGCTCCCCTACTCCGCCCACCATGAGCCAAGTCCCCACCGACCTCCGCTACACCAAGGAGCACGAATGGATCCGGATGCGGCCCGACGGCACCGCGGAGATCGGTATCACCGACCACGCGCAGTCGGCCCTCGGCGACGTCACCTACGTCGACCTGCCCAAGGCTGGCGCGAAGTTCGTCGCGGGGGACACGTTCGGTACAGTCGAGTCGGTCAAGGCCGCCTCGGACCTCTACGCGCCGGTAGCCTGCGAGATCATCGAGTCCAATTCAGCCCTCGACGGGGCGCCCGACCTCGTGAACCGCGAACCCTACGCCGGCGCCTGGATGATCCGCGTGCGCCTCGCCGACCCGTCCTCGATCTCCAGCCTGCTCGACGCTGCGGCCTACGCGGCGGTCCTCTAAGCGTCCGGTTGACCGCGTCGGTCGGCGCCGCCATCCTGCGCGCGTGACGCTCCTCGCGGCCCGAGACCTCAGGACTTCCTACGGCGGCACCGAAGTGCTGCGCGGGGTCTCGCTGACCGTCGCGGCCGGCGAAGTCGTCTGCGTCATCGGCCCCTCGGGCGGCGGCAAGTCGACGCTGCTGCGGCTGCTCTCCGGACAGGAGGCGCCGACGTCGGGAGCGGTGCTGCTCGACGGCGCGCCCGCCGAACCGGTCCGCCTGCGCCGCGAGGTCGGAATCGTCTTCCAGGCGCTCCACCTCTTCCCGCACCTGACCGCGCTCGGTAACGTCACCCTCGCCCCCCGCGTGCTGGGCAAGGGCGCGCCCGAAGCGCTGGAATCGAGGGCCCGCGCGCTCCTCGAGCGGGTCGGCGTGGGGCCCGAACTCCACGGACGGCATCCCTCCGCGCTCTCCGGCGGCCAGCAGCAGCGCGTGGCCATCGCCCGTGCCCTCGCGCTGGAACCGCGCGCAATCCTCTACGACGAGCCGACCAGCGCGCTCGACCCGGAACGCACGGCCGACGTGCTCGCGCTCATCCGGGCCCGGGCCGATGAAGGCATCGCGCAGCTGGTCGTGACCCACGACCTGCCCTTCGCCCGGGCCCTCCGCGCCCGCACGGCGCACCTGGAGGCGGGCGAGGTCGCCGGCGACTCGGCCGGCCTGCTCGACGACCCGCGGGACGAACGCACCCGGCGCTTCCTCCGCGCCCGCCTGCCGTGAGCCTCCGCCCGCTGCTCCTGCTGCTGGCGCTGCTCACGGCGTCGACGGGCCTCGCCCAGGAACGCCCGCTGCGCTGGGGCGCCGCCTCCGACGGCAACGTGCCCTTCGCCTTCCACCCCGACGAGTCCGACGCGCTGACGGGGTTCGAGAAGGAGCTGATCGACGAGGTCGCCCGCCGGATGGGCCGGCGGGCCGTGCACGTGCGCAACGACTGGGATGGGCTCATCCCGGGCCTCCAGACGGGCTCGTACGACCTGGCGATCAACGGCATCGAGATCAGCGACGACCGGGCGCGGTCGGTCGACTTCTCCATCCCCTACTTCCGCGGCTACGAGCAGATCGTGGTCCGGCGCGGCGAAGCCGGAATGCGCTCGCTCGGAGAGCTCGCCGGGCGGCGCGTGGGCACCCTCGGGCAGACGCTCGCGCTCGAGCTGCTCGAACGCACGCCCGGCGTCACCGCGGTGAAGTACGACCAGGAGCTGCAGGCCTACGCCGACCTCGCCACCGGTCGGCTCGACGCCGTGCTCCTCGACTTCCCCATCGCCAAGTACTACGCGGGACCCGACCCGCGCCTCGAGCTCGTGGGCGGCCCGGTCGGCGAGTTCCGCTACGGCGTCGCGCTGCCCAAGGGGTCGCCGCTCAAGCGCGAGGTCGACGCGGCGCTCGCGGGCATGACGGCCGACGGCACGCTCCGACGCATCCTCTCAAGGTGGGACCTCTGGGGGCCCGCGCAGGCGGCGCTGCTCAATCAGCCGCCCGAACCCGACGGCCCTCCCACGGGCTACCTGGAATACGTCGCCCGCTCCCGCGCCTCCACGCCGTGGACGGAGAAGCTCGCCCGCTACTTCTCCGCGGAATCGCTCGCCCTGCTCGGGCGCGGCGCCCTGACCACCCTCGCGCTCTCCGCCTGCGCCATGGCGCTCGCCGTGGTCCTCGGACTCGCCCTCGCCGCCGGCCGCGCGTTCGGCCCGCGTCCGCTGGGGTTCGTCTGCACGGCCTACGTCGAAGCCGTGCGCGGCACGCCGCTCCTCATCCAGGCGCTGTTCCTCTACTACGGTCTACCGGAAATCGGCCTCCGCCTGCCGCCCTTCGTCGCGGGCGTGCTCGCGCTGGGGCTCAACTACGCCGCTTACGAGTCGGAAAACTTCCGGGCGGGGCTGCGCGGCGTGCCCCGCGGACAGGAGGAGGCCGCGCTGGCGCTCGGACTGTCGCGCGGCCAGGCGCTGCGCCACGTGGTCCTGCCCCAGGCCCTGCGCGTGGCGCTGCCACCGATGACCAACGACTTCATCAGTTTGCTGAAGGATTCCTCGCTGGTCTCGATGATCACCCTGCTCGAGCTCACGGGCGCCTACCAGCGCCTGGCCACACAGCATTACGACTACTTCCTGCTCGGGGCCGTGGTGGCCGCCTTCTACCTGCTCCTCGGGCTGCCCTTCGTGCGCCTGGCGCGCCGGCTGGAGGCGAAGCTGGACCGGGCGCGCTGACCCGCCTTGCGCTTTGCGTCGCCGCCCCTAGGTTCGCCCGACGATGTCGTTCGCCGAAGTCCACGCCGGACACTCCTGGGAGGGCGCGCTGGCCCGCATCGGCGCCTGTTCCGACGCCGACGTGCGCCGCGCGCTGACGCGCGCGTCCGAGGGCTCGGCCGGAATCGACGACTTCGTGGCGCTGCTCTCGCCCGCCGCCGCGGGCCGGCTCGAGGAGATGGCCCGCCTCTCGCAGGCCCGCACGGTGCGCCGCTTCGGCCGAACGATGCAGCTCTTCGCGCCGGCCTACCTGTCCAACGAATGCCAGAACGTCTGCACCTACTGCGGCTTCTCGGCGGGCAACAAGGTGGCGCGACGCACGCTCACGCCGGCGGAGATCCTCCGTGAGGCCGGGGCGCTGAAACGGCTGGGCTTCGGACACGTGCTGCTGCTCACGGGTGAGTCGACCAAGGTCGCCCTGCCCTACTTCCGGGAGGCGCTCTCGCTGCTGCGGCCGCACTTCTCCTCGCTCTCGATGGAAGTCCAGCCGCTGGAGACGGAGGAATACGCCGAGCTCCGGCGCCACGGACTCAACGGGGTGCTGGTCTACCAGGAGACCTACCACCGCGAGACCTACGGGACGCACCATCCCAAGGGACGCAAGTCCGACTTCCTGCACCGTCTCGACGCGCCCGACCGGGTCGGCGCGGCCGGGGTGCACCGCATCGGGCTCGGCGCGCTCTTCGGACTCGAGGACTGGAGGGCGGAATGCTTCTTCACGGCGCTGCACCTGCTCTGGCTGGAGAAGAAGCACTGGCGCAGCCGCTTCAGCGTCTCCTTCCCGCGCATCCGTCCGCACGAAGGCGGGCTCACGCCCAAGGTCGAGATGACCGACCGCGACCTGGTCCAGGCGATCTGCGCGTTCCGGCTGCTGCACGGCGAGGTGGAGCTGACGCTCAGCACGCGGGAGAGCCGCCGGTTCCGCGACCACGCCTGCCGGCTGGGGGTCACGGCGATGAGCGCGGGCTCGCGCACGAACCCGGGCGGTTACGCGGAGGGCCGCGAGGCCTCGCTCGAGCAGTTCGAGATCGAGGACGACCGCGCGCCGGAGGAGATCGCGGCCATGCTCCGGGCCGCGGGCTACGAGCCGGTGTGGAAGGACTGGGACCCTTCCTACGACCGCCCGGAGGCGGTCACGGCGTGAGCGCCCCGCGCGTCTGGCTCTCCGCGACGCCCGCCGAAGGCGCGCGCACGGTCACGCTGGGACCCGAGGAGTCCGCGCATCTCGTGCGCAGCCTGCGCGCGCGACGCGGCGACGCGGTCACGCTGCTCGACGGGCGCGGGCTGGTGGCGGAAGGCGTGCTCGCGGAAGCCGACGCGGGCGGCGCCTCGGTGGAGCTGGTCTCGGTCCGCCGCGTCCCGCGCCCGAGCCCCGCGATCACGCTCGCCCAGGGCATGCCCAAGGGGGGCGTGATGGACGACCTGATGCGCACGGCCTGCGAGGCGGGCGCATCGGCGGTCGTGCCGCTCATGACGGCGCGCTGCGAGGTGCGGCTCGACCCGGAACGCGCGGCCGCCCGCCGCACGCGCTGGGCGACGCAGGCGGCCGAGGCGTGCAAGCAGTCAGGGCATCCGTGGCTCGCCGACATCGCCGAGCCCTTGGAATTCGGACGCTGGCTGGCCTCGCTCGGCCCCGCGGCCGGGGATGAACTGCGTCTGACGGGCTCGCTCGAGGCCGACGCCGAGCCGGTCGGACGGCTCGACTTCTCCGCCGCGACGAAGGTCGTCTGGCTGATCGGTCCGGAAGGCGATCTGGCGCCCGAAGAGCTGGCGGCGGCTCGCGCCGCGGGCTTCCGGCCCTGCTCGCTCGGTCCGACGGTGCTGCGCGCGGAGAACGCGGCGCTCGCCTGCCTGGTGGCGACCTTCGCCCTCGCGGGACGCGGACGCTGAGCTCAGGCGCGGCGGCCGGGGGCGCGGGCGACGACCGCCTTCATGCGGCGCAGGATCTCCTGCAGGCGCGGCCGCGGGCAGCCGAAGTTGAGTCGCACGTGCCCCAGACCGCCGAAGTCGGCCCCGTTGCTCAGGCCGACGCCGCCCTTCTCGAACTCGACGTGCGGGTCGTCGAAGCCGAGCGCGGTGACGTCGAACCAGGCGAGGAAGCTGGCCTGCGGGCGCTGTCGGAGGACGACGCCGGGCATGCCGCGGAGCTCGCGCTCGATGAGGTCGAGGTTGCCGCGGAGGTATTCGACGCAGGCCTGGCGCCAGGGCTCGCCGTGGTCGAAGGCGGCCTGGGTGGCGGCGAGGCCGAACATGTTCTGGTCCAGCGAGAGCCCCTGCAGGACGCGCCGGAAGCGCGTGCGCAGCGCCGGATCGGAGATGACCGCGAAGCCGCAGGTGAGTCCGGCGACGTTGAAGGTCTTGCTCGCGGCCATCAGAGTGACCGTGCGCGCGGCGAGTTCCTCGTCCATGGCCGCGAAGACGGTGTGCTTGGCGGCCGGGTCGAGCACGAGGTCGCTGTGGATCTCGTCGGAGCAGACGGTCAGGTCGTGGCGGCGCACGAGGTCGCCGAGCTGGCGCAGCTCGTCGCGGTCGAAGACGCGGGCGAGCGGGTTGTAGGGGTTGCAGAGCAGCAGGACCTTGGCGTGCGGTTGCGCGCAGGCCGCCTCGAGACGCTCCCAGTCGAACGTCCAACGGCCGGCTTCGAAGACCATCTCGAGCTTGATCGGGTTACGCTCGGAGAGCACGGGCGCCGTCATGAACGGCGGGTAGACAGGCACGGTGGTGACCACGGATTCGCCGTGGGCGCTGGCGCACCGGATGGCCGCGTGGATGCCCGGCACAAGCGAGCACATGAAGATGATCCACTCGGGGCGGACCTCCCACCCGTGCCGGCGGCGCAGGTGGTTGACGACCGACGCAAAAACGGCGTCACGTTGCGCGGGGTAGCCGAAGACGCCGTGGGCGGCGCGCTCACGCACGGCCTCGACGACCGCCGGCGGCGACATGAAGTCCATGTCCGCAATCCAGCAGGGGATAACGTCGCGTCCGGCGTACTTCCGCCACTTGGTGCTGTCAGTGCCCGCCCGCTCGGGACAGGTATCAAAGTCGAAGGCCATCGAGGGACGTATGGGGTGAACCTTGGATTGAACGGCTGGACGGGCAAACGCATTCTGAACGCATGCGCGTCCGGTTCGTTCCCGCCGGCTACCTCCGGGGCCTCGAGGCGCGGACGGCGCTCCGCGACGGCTTTGCGGAGGCGGTGACGCCGGACGGTCGGCTGGTGGCGCGAGCCCCCGGCCGTCCTTCGCTCCTCGCGCTGCTCAGGCGGCTCGGCGTGCGGCCGATCGCGGGCCGGGCACCGCGGACGAAGGCGGCGGTGGCCGCGGGCTCGCCCTTCCGCGTAAAGGTGTGGCGGGCCTGCTTGGACATCCCCGGGGGACGGACGGACACCTATGGCTCGCTCGCCCGAAAAGTGGGCTGCGGTTCCGCACGCGCGATCGGCGGGGCGCTGGCGGCAAATCCGCTCGCGGGCCTGATCCCCTGCCACCGCGTGGTGGCCGCCGACGGGCCGGGCGGCTTCGCCTGGGGCGGCACGCGCAAGCGGCGCTGGCTCCGGAAGGAGGCCCGTGGGGCTGCCTGAGATCCTCGACCGCGGACTGCTCGACCTGCTGCTACCGCGGGATTGCGCGGTCACGGGCGAGCCGCTGGACGAAGGGATCCGAGCCCATCTCTCGCCGCAGGGGGCCATGCGCCTGATGCGCATCCATGACCCGCGCTGCCTGCGCTGCGGACATCCCTACGAAGGACTGCTCGAAGGGGAGATGGAGTGCCCCCACTGCCGCGGCCTGCGGCCCGCCTTCGGACGCGCCGTCTGCGCCTTCCGGGCGTGCGGAGCGGCACGCCGGCTCATCCATCGGATGAAGTATTCCGGCGCCCCCTGGCTCGCGGAGGACCTCGCGGCCGCCGCGCTCGAGGACGAGGCCTTCCGACGGCATCTCGCCGGCTCGACGCTAGTGCCAGTGCCGCTGTATGCCGCACGGGCGGCCGAACGCGGCTACGACCAGGCGCTCGAGGTAGCCGCGGCCCTGGCGCGACGCGCGCCGGGCTGCGCGTTGCGGCGGCTGTTGAGACGGACCGAAGACACGCCCACGCAAACGCGGCTCGGCCGCAAGGAGCGCCGGCGCAACGTCGCCGATGCGTTCCTCGCCGCCGGCCGGCCAGACCCTGGTGCGCGTCATGTCGTGATTGACGATGTGCTCACCACGGGCGCGACGCTCTCCGCCTGCGCGCGGACGCTGCGTCGGGCCGGCGCGCGCCTCGTCGACGCGGCCGCTCTCGCCCACGGCTAAGTCACTCGGCGAGGGCGGCCTCGAGCACGGACGGCGCGACGCCCATGCGATGCAGCACGAAAGCGCGCATGTCGGCGGCGAGGGGGGCAGAGAACGTGCGCGTGAAAGCGGGTGAGCGGAAGTCGAGGCGGCTGGCGTGCAGGGCCTGGCGGCCGAACTCGAGCTTCGCGGCCAACCGCGGGGTCCATCCGTGCGTGATGAACTCGAGGAACAGCGTGTCGTCGCCGCCGTACGTCTTGTCGCCGGCCACCGGATGGCCGAGCCACAGCGCATGGGCGCGGATCTGATGCTTGCGTCCGGTGTGCGGCTGGACGCGCGCAAGGGTGTATCCGCCGCCGGTGAGCAGCGGCTCGAAGAACGTCGCGGCCGGCAGGGAGCCCGGGCCGGGACGGACGGCAGTCTTCACCACGACCTCGCTAGTCTCGTCGGGCCCGAGCGGCTGGTCGACCGTCACGGGCTCCTTCAGCTCGCCCCGCAGGATCGCATGGTAGGTCTTGAGGACCAGCCGTCGCTCGATGGCGGTCTGCGCGGCCGAGGCCGCGGCGTAGTGCTTCGCGATGAGGATGATACCGCTCGTCTCCCGGTCGAGGCGGCTGACGAGGTGGGAGACCTCCATGCCGCGCCACGCCTTGACCGCACCGACCAGCGAGGACCACGGGCCGTCCTTGGACGGATGGCAGACGAGCCAGCCCGGCTTGTCGAAAACGAGGTAGTCGTCGTCCTCCGCGAGCAGCCAGCCGGGCAGGTCGGCGGGGTCGACCTTGGGCGGATCCGATCCGGGCGGGACGAACTTCCAGTCGCTCATCGCGGCGCGTTGAGCCGGTCCTGCAGCGCGTCGCGGCGGCGGCCGGAATGGCGGGCGATGACCTCGCCCACTAGGTAGAGCGACCCGAGCACGACGACGGCCTCGCCCGGCGCGGCGCAACGTCCCGACGCGGGGAAGAGGTCGGCCGTGCGCGCGACCGACGCCTCGCCGCGGAAGGCCGCGGGCACCAGAGCGAGAAGCTCGGCGGGGTCACACGCGCGCTCATCGTCAGCACGCACGAAGATGAGCCGGCCGGCGTGGCGGGCGGCCGCCTCGACCAGCGGACGGGCGCGCGCCGCGCCGAGCGCGCCCAAGATGACCGTCGGGGAACCAAGCCCGGCGAGGAGCGCCTCGGCCGCGCGGGCGCCCTCCTCATTGTGAGCGCCGTCGACGACGAGGACGCGGCTGTCACCAAGGGGCAGCCGTTGCCAGCGTCCCTCCCAGGTCACCGAGCGCAGCGCCTCGCGCGCGACGTCGTCCCTCACGGGCAGTCGGGCAGCAAGCTCGCACGCGAGCAGGGCCGCGCCGGCGTTGCGCCGCTGATGGTCGCCAGCCATGCCGCACTCCGGCAGGCCGTCACGGAAACGTTCACGGACGAGGTGCAACGGCGCGCCGACTTCCGCGGCGCGGGCCTGCACTGCCGCCTCGGCCTCGGGCGGCAGGTCGGCCATGACGCAGGGCGCGCCGGGCTTGATGATGCCGGCCTTCTCCCGGGCGATGTCCGCGTACGTCGGGCCTAGGAATTCCTGGTGGTCGAGCCCGATGGACGTGATGACGGTAACCTCCGGCACGCAGACATTGGTCGCGTCGAGACGGCCGCCGAGCCCGGTCTCCAGGATGTTGACCTCGGTGCGTCGCTCGCGGAACTCGAGCAGCGCCGCGGCGGTGATCAGCTCGAAGAACGTCGGCGCGAGGTCCGCGTCCTGCGCCGCGAGCGCGTCGTGATGCGGCCGGAGCGCCTCGGCGAGCTCGGCCACGCGCGCCTCGGTGACCGCCTGCCGCCCGACCCGGATGCGTTCGCCGACCGAGACCAGGTGCGGACTCGTGTAGAGCCCCGTCAGACGGCCGTGCGCGCGTTGCACCGCCTCGATCATCGCGCACGTGGAGCCCTTGCCGTTGGTGCCCGCGACGTGGAAGCAGGGGGCGGCGAGCTCGGGCCGGCCGAGCCGGTCGGAGAGCGCGCGCATGCGTTCGACCCCGAGCCGCGAGCCCAGGTTGCGCAGTCCGGTCAGCCAGCGGATCGTTGCGTCCGCGTCCATCGGCGCTGGATCAGGCCGCGTGGGCGCGGGTCGGCCGGCGGCGGGCGTGGGTAAAGGCGCGGAGCAGACTGGAGAGCCTGGCCTTCATCTCCTTGCGCTCGACGATCATGTCGATGAGGCCGCGCTTGAGCAGGAACTCCGAGGTCTGGAAGCTGTCGGGCAGGTCCTGGTTGGTCGTCTCCTTGATGACGCGCGCGCCGGCGAAGCCGATGAGCGCGCCGGGCTCGGCCACGATGACGTCGCCGAGCGTGGCGTAGCTGGCCATCACGCCCGCCATGGTGGGATTGGTGAGCACGGCGACGTAGGGCAGGCCGGCCTCGCGCAGGCGCGCGAGCGCGGCGGACGTCTTGGCCATCTGCATGAGGGAGAGGATGCCCTCCTGCATGCGGGCTCCGCCCGAGGCGCAGACGACGACGCAGGGGCACTTCATCTTGAGCGCGCGCTCGATGGCGCGGGTGACCTTCTCGCCGGCGACCGAGCCCATCGACGCGCCCATGAAGGCGAAGTCCATGACGGCGAGGCTGACCGGCAGGCCGTCCATCCGGCCGTGGCCGCAGATGACGGAGTCGCGCAGGCCGGACTTCTTCTGGTGCTGGGCGACGCGCTCGGGATAGGATCCGCCGGCGGTGAACTTCAGGGGGTCGCGGGAGACGAGGCGGGCGTCGGTCTCCTTCCAGGTGCCCTCGTCGATGAGGAGCTCGATGCGGCGGCGGGCGGGCAGGCGCTCATGGTAGCCGGAGACCGGGAAGACGTTCCAGTTGGCCTCGAGGTCCTTGGTGTAGACCATCTCGCCGGTCGACGGGCACTTCACCCAGAGCCCGGCGGGGATGTCCTTCTTCTTGGGAGTCGGGGTGTGGGTGCGCTTGCGGAAGACGGCCATGACTGGGAGGTCAGGAGGTTGGCGGTTTGGAGGCAGCGGCGGAAGGCGAAAACCTCCGTGCCAACGGCCAAAACGCCTTAAAACGGACTTTTTCGGTCAACGGCGGGGCGTTCCGGCCAGACGCTCGAGGAGGAGTCCGTAGGCCTTGATGGCACGTTCGGCCATCTTGAGCTCGAAATTTTCGTCCGGGGCGTGGAGGCGGGACTCCGGCGTGAAGAGACCAATCATCACCGAATCGAGCCCGGTCTCACGGCGGATGTCACCGATGATGGGCACGCTGCCGCCTTCGCGGAGGTAGAGCGGCGGCCGGCCGAAGGCCTCGGCGACCGCGCGGTCGGCCTCGCGGAACGCGCGGGCGAGCACGGGATTCTGGTCCGCGGGCGTGTTGGGCCGGTCGGGCGGGCAGACGAAGTAGGCGGGGTTGCCCTGCATCTCGCGTATCTCGACACGCACGCCCTTGGGAGCGCGGGCGCGCACGGCCTCGGAGACGCGGCGGAAGATGTCGACGGGGTCCTGCCCCGGCACGAGGCGGCAGGTGAGTTTGGCGAAGACGCGCGAAGGGATGACGGTCTTGGTGCCGGCGCCCTGGTAGCCGCCACCGATGCCGTTGAACTCGAGCGTCGGCCCAAAGCGCACGGCCTCGAGTCCGTCCATGCCGGGGCCGGGGTGCAGCTCGTCCACGCCCAGCGAGCGGCGGAAGTCGTCCTCCGAGAGCGGGTAGCGGCGCAGCTCGTCGCGTTCCCAGCGGGCGGGGGCCTCGACCCCTTCGTAGAAACCCTCCACCGCCACGGCGTTGTCGGCGTCGTGGAGGGACGCGCAGAGTTCTGTCAGCGCCTGGATGGGGTTGTAGACCGCACCGCCGAAGAGTCCCGAGTGCAGGTCGGACTTGGGGCCGACCAGGCCGATCTCCATTCCCACCAGTCCGCGGAGACCGGTCGTGATGACGATCTGGTCGGGGCTCGGGCTGGCGGTGTCGGAGAGGATGACGCAGTCGGCCTCGGCCAGCTCGGCCTTCCTTGCGTGGAGGAACTCCGGGAAGCTCGGCGAGCCGATCTCCTCCTCGCCCTCGATGAGGAACGTGATGCGCAGCGGGAGGTCGGGTCGCCGGCGGAGCAGCTCGGCCAGCGCGGCTACGGCGACGAGGTGCGGACCCTTATTGTCGGCGGTGCCCCGGCCCCAGATGCGACCGTCGCGCACGACGGGCTCAAAGGCGGGCGTGGTCCAGAGGTCCAGCGGATCCGCGGGCTGGACGTCGTAGTGGCCGTAGAGCACGACGTGGGGCCATTCGGCCGGCCCGCGGCGACGGCCAATCACGACCGGGTGCAGCGGCGTGGGGACTACTTCGACCTCGAGCCCCGCCTGGCGAAGCAGCCCACAGCAGTGTTCCCGGGCGCCCTCCATCCCCGCACGGAAGGCGGCATCGGTCGAGACACTGGCGTGCCTGACGTATTCGGTGAGCTCCCGGACAAAATCCATACCTCCATTAGGAGCCGGAACCCCGCGAAGGGCAAGGGTCCGGGCGAGTTGACCGGCTGACATAACGGCCGGCCGGGGGCCGCCTCCGGCCGAGCCAATTTGGACTTCTCCCCGGGGGCGGGTTGGGGAACATTGGGCCATGTCCCCTGAAGAGCAGCTGCAGCGCATGCGCGCCCGCGCCGAGAAGTTCATCGGCGGCGAGGGCGTGCTCAGGCGCCTCAAGGAGGGACGCCGCCTGCGCGTGAAGCTGGGCGTCGACCCAACCCGTCCCGACCTGACCTTCGGGCACATGGTCGTCTTCCGGAAGCTGCGCGAGTTCCAGGACATGGGCCATCAGGCCGTCCTGATCATCGGCGACTACACCACGCGCATCGGCGACCCCACCGGCAAGTCCGAGACCCGGCCCGTGCTCAGCGAGGCCGAGATCGAGGAGAACGCCCGCACGTACCTCGACCAGGCCTTCCGCATCCTCGACCCGGGGAAGACCGAAGTCCGCCGCAACAGCGAGTGGTTCGGGAAGATGTCCTTCCTCGACGCCCTGCAGCTCAGCCGCCGGATGACCGTGGCGCAGATGCTCGCGCGGGACGACTTCGCCAAGCGTCACGCCGCCAATGTCCCCATCTCCCTCGTCGAGTTCCTCTACCCCCTCCTGCAGGGACACGATTCCGTCGAGCTTAAGGCCGACGTCGAGATTGGCGGCAGCGACCAGCTCTTCAACATGCTCGTCGGCCGCGACCTCCAAGAGCAGCACGGGCAGCCGCCGCAGGCCGTCCTCGGCATGCCCCTGCTCGTCGGACTCGACGGCGATAAGAAGATGTCGAAGAGCCTCGGCAACTACATCGCCTTCAACCATCCCGCCAAGGACATGTTCGGGCGCATCATGTCGGTGCCCGACGCCACCATGTGGGCCTACTACGACCTCCTCCTGCTGGCCGCGGCGGCCGAGGTCGCGGAGCTCAGGGTCCTCCACCCGATGGAGGCCAAGAAGCGCCTTGCCGCGCGTCTCACGGACATATTCCACGGCGAGGGCGCCGGCGCGCGTGAGCGGGCCGAGTTCGAGAACGTCTTCTCCAAGGGCGGCGTGCGCAGCGACATGCCCGAGTTCGCCTGGGACGCCCTCTCCGGCGGCGCGGCCGAGGTCGGCATCGTCGACCTGCTCGCCGCGACGAACCTCTTCCCCTCCAAGAAGGAGATTCGCCGCCTGATCGAGGGCGGCGCCGTCCGCCTAGGCGAGGAGAAGGTCGCGGACCCCGCCCGCAAGGTCGCCCGACCGGCGGGAGAGCTCGTCATCCAGGCCGGCAAGCGGACCTTCCTGAAGGTGAAATGACCCGGGGCCGCCGTCGCGGCCCTTTGCCCTTCCCCATCCCCCGCGGGCGTCCCTAAGATGGCCTTCCCCAGCATGGCCGCCGAGCACGAGAGCCGCGACTTCGTCCACCTGCACGTCCACACGGACTACAGCATGCTCGACGGCTGCAGCCGCATCGACCGCCTGATGGAGCGCGCCTGCGACATGAACATGCGTGCGGTGGCCATCACCGACCACGGGAACCTCTTCGGCCTTTTCGACTTCTGGAACGAAGCCCAGCAGCGCTCCAAGGGCGGCGTGAAGCTCAAACCCATCCTTGGCTGCGAGCTCTACCTCGTCTGGGACCATGCGCTCACCGACAAGCCCGACCGCCGCGAACACCGCTACTACCACATGGGCGTGCTGGCCCGCAGCTTCAAGGGCTACCAGAACCTGACCAAGCTCGTCTCCGACGCGCACGTCCGCGGCCTACACTACAAGCCGCGTACCGACCTGACGCAGCTGGCCGCCCACGCCGACGGTCTGATCGGCTTCTCCGGCTGCCTGCAGGGCGTCATCCCGCAGCACCTGCTCAAGGACGACTGGGAGGGCGCGCGCAGAGCGTGCGGGCGCTTCGTGGAGATCTTCGGCCGCGAAAATTTCGTGATTGAGATCATGGACCACGGCATCGAGGAGCAAAAGCGCATCATCGCGCCGCTGCTCCGCCTGGCCGAGGAGTTCCGCCTGCGCGTCGTGGCCACCAACGACGTGCACTACGTCGGCGAAGGCGACGCCACCGCCCACGATGCCATGCTCTGCATTCAGACCGGGGCGCGCCTAGCCGACGAGCGGCGCATGCGCTACCCCGCGCGCGAGTTCTACCTCAAGAGCGAGGCCGAGATGCGGCGCGTTTTCTCCGAGGTGCCCGAGGCGATCCCCAACACCGTGGCGATCGCCGAGATGTGCGACGTGAAGCTGCCCGTGGGGGAGAACAACTACCCCGTCTACGTCTTCCCGCCCGAGGCGCGCCCGAAGCCCGCGGCGAAGTTCGACGTCATCCTTGACGAATACGAAAGACTGAAGAACGGGCTGCTCACGGCCCAGAGCAAGGAGGCCGCGTTCAAGGTGGACGAGGCCGCGCGCGCCAAGATGCGGGCCAACGGCTCCTACCTGCTCGAGCAGGTGAAGCGCGGGCTGAAGGACCGCTACGGCGTGGATTACGACCAGCCCGCCTCCTGGAAGGACGAGAAGGCCCCGGGACCCGGCCGTGCTAGCCCCGCGGAGCTCTGCCGACGCGTCGACTTCGAACTCGGCGTCATCGCCGGCACGGGCTTCGTCGACTACTTCCTCATCGTCTGGGACTTCATCGACTGGGCGCGCCGGCAGGACATCCCCGTCGGCCCCGGCCGCGGCTCGGGCGCGGGATCCATCGTGGCCTTCTGCCTGAAGATCACCGACATCGATCCCATCCGGTTCGGCCTGCTCTTCGAGCGCTTCCTCAACCCCGAGCGCGTCTCCGCGCCCGACTTCGACATCGACTTCTGCATGCGCCGCCGCGACGAGGTCGTAGCCTACGTGCGCCGCAAGTACGGCGAGGATCGCGTGGCGAACATCATCACCTTCGGCACCTTCGGGGCTAAGATGGTGGTGCGCGACCTGGCCCGCATCCGTGACCTGCCCTTCGTCGAGACCAACCGCCTGGCCAAGCTCGTCCCGGACGACATCAACATCTCGCTGGAGGACGCGCTCAGAAAGTCGAACGAGCTGAGCGCCGAGGTGGAGGCCAACCCGCAGGCGGCGGAGATCGTCGAGACCGGTCGCGTCATCGAGGGCATGGTGCGCAACTCGGGCAAGCACGCCTGCGGCATGATCATCGCCGACCGCCCGCTGACCGACATCATCCCCGTGACGATGCAGGAGGGCGACCTCACCACGCAGTACGCCAAGGACCCAGTCGAGAAGCTCGGGCTGCTGAAGATGGACTTCCTCGGACTGAAGACGCTCACGGTCATCGACGACGCGCAGCGCCTCGTGCGCCGCCACCGCGGTCGGCCGGACTTTGACATCGAGAAGATGGGCTTCGAGGACGCCAGGACCTACGCCCTGCTCAACGACGCCCGCACAGTCGGCGTGTTCCAGCTCGAATCCGGGGGCATGCAGTCGCTCTGCCGGCAGTTCAGTCTCTCCTCCATCGACGAGATCGTGGCGCTCATCGCGCTCTACCGCCCGGGCCCGATGCAGTTCATCCCCGACTACGTCCGGGGCAAGAAGGACCCCTCCACAGTCAAGTACGCACACCCGCTCCTCGAGAAGGTCGCCCGCGAGACCTACGGGATCCTGGTCTACCAGGAGCAGGTGATGGAGGCGGCGCGGGTGGTGGCCGGCTACACCCTCGGCGGCGCCGACATGCTTCGCCGCGCGATGGGCAAGAAGATCAAGGAGGAGATGGAGCAGCAGCGCTCGGTCTTCGTCGAGGGCGCCAAGGCCACGAACGGCATCGAGCGGAAGAAGGCGGAGGAAATCTTCGCCATCCTCGAGAAGTTCGCCGAGTACGGCTTCAACAAGTCGCACTCCGCGGCCTACGCCGTGCTCTCCTGGCGCACGGCCTACCTCAAGGCCAACTACCCAGTCGAGTTCATGGCCGCCGTGCTCTCCTCCGAGCAGGGCAATTCCGACAAGCTGGCGGAGTTCGTGGGCGAGGCCGAGGCGATCGGGCTCAAGATGCTCGGACCCGACGTGAACCTCTCCGACACCGACTTCACGCCGGTGCCGGCCGACAACGCCATCCGTTTCGGCCTGGGCGCGATCAAGGGCGTGGGCGACGTAGCCGCGCGCGCGGTCGTGGCGGAGCGCGCCAAGAACGGGCCCTTCCGCGACTTCTCCGAGTTCGTCGCGCGCATGGGAGACCAAGACGTCAACGCGCGCACGCTCGACTGCCTGATCCGGGCCGGCGCCTTCGACGGCACGGGCGAGGACCGCCAGCACCTGGTCGACTCGGTCGAGTCGGTGCGCCGCCATCACTCGACAGAGCGCAAGGAGCGCGCGTCCGGCCAGGGCAGCCTCTTCGACATGCTGGCCGGCGACGCTGCGGGCGACGTGCGCCAGGCCGACCTGATCATCCGCCGCTCGGCGCCGATGCCCAAGCTCGAGAAGCTCAACGGCGAGAGGCAGCTGCTCGGCTTCTACCTCAGCGGGCATCCGTTGGCGGACTACCACGGCCTCGACGAGGCGGTGGCGACGCTGACCGGCCCGCCGGAGCGGCTCGAACTGGACCGCAAGGAGCGGCACCCAGTGCGCCTGTGCGGCATCGTGAGCATGCTCGAGAAGAAGATCTCGAAGAAGGACAACCGCCCCTGGGCCCTCTTCCAGGTCGCCACCCGCTCGGCCACGGTGCCGGTGATGATGTTCTCCGAGGCCTACGAGGCGGCCGCGGCCCTGAAGGAGGGCGAGCTACCGCTGCTCATGGACGGCTCGCACGTGATCGTCGACGCCCGCCTGGTCTTCCGCGAGGAACGCGAGGAGTGGATGGTGAACGCGCACGCCATCCGTCCGCTGCGGACCGCGCCGGGGCTACTCAAGAAGGTCCTCTTCGCGCTGCGTCCCGGCCCCGAGGCGGGCGACTTCATGGAGCGCCTGGTGAGCCACGCGCGCCGCGTCGACGGACCCACGGTCGTGCAGGTCGGCTTCGTGCAGCCGGACGGGCGCGTGCTCGTGGCCGAGGCCGCCCGTGGCATGACGACGCGGTTCGACTTCGAGACCTACGGGGAATTCGGCCGGCATCCGGCGTGCATGGGCGTGCAGGTGGAGGCGCAGGTACCCTCCTCCCCCGCGCCCCGCAAGAACGGCCCGCGGAGCTGACCACCGGCCTTAGGGCCTTGCCCAGCGGTACTTCCATGCAACCATGACTGGCCGAAAGTATCCCTAGTTTCTAGAATGGGCTGGCTTAAGCCCAGCTATCTTCATGCTTTAAGCGATGCGGCCGCTAAGGATTGCCTTTTCTGACTTCTGCAACGTGGTGCGGCCGGAGGACGTCGACTTTCTGCGCCCTATCAAGGCATCAAGGGCCGTTGAGTTCTTAGATTTCGGAGATGCTGATCTGCTCTTCTATTCGGACTTCGGCGAGCGGCATTGGGAGTTCAAAGGGTTGAAGGTTTATATGACCGGAGAGAACATGCTTCCAGATTTCGGGCAGTGCGACCTTGCGTTCACGCCTTTCGAATCCCCCGATGAGCCGAGGGCCGTCCGGATGCCCTACTATGCCCAGATATTGCCTAGTCTCGGCAGTCTAGTCAGGCCTACCGATTATGACGCACGCGCCCTGCTCGCCCGCGAGAAGTTCTGTTCCTTTGTCGCCAGCAATCCTCGAGGACCTGAACGCAATGCGTTCTTCCGTGCCCTCCTTCGCAGAAAGCCGGTCGATTCCGCCGGGAGACATTTCAACACCACGGGCTCGCGTCTCACGGATAAGCACGCCTTCCTGCTCGGCTATCGCATGAATCTGGCCTTCGAGAATACGAGATCTACCGGCTATGTGACGGAGAAACTAGTGGAGCCACTGCTGGCAGGCTGCGTACCCATCTACTGGGGGGCCCCGGACGTGACACGGGATTTCAATCCGGACTGCATGATCAACGTCGCGGACTTCCCGGACTTTGACACCGCCATCGACCATATTCTTACGGTCGACGCGGACCCGGCGGCGCGTCTCGCGATCCTCAGCGCCCCGCCCTTCAGGGGCAACGTGGAGCCTGCCTGCCTGGCTCCGTCCTATATGGCGGACCACATCATCAAGTTGATTGATTCGGGTGCTAAGCCCGGCCGGCGCACCTACCGTCACCGTCGCTTACGTGAGCATGTCTATGGCTCCTCCCTTCGACAGAGTTGGGTGAGCGTTAAGTGCAGAATCGATGGCCTTGCCTGGCGGCTGGGCCTGCGATCCTGAGGACCGTCCTTATACTGCTTAGCGCCTCGCCTGGCTACGCCTAGTACGCTCATACGCCATCGCCTCCGCGAGGAATACGTAGAAGGCGTCCTGCATCGCCCGCACGAACCCACGGGGGCCGGAGAATATCATCCGGCGGAGAAAGAGGTGCTTGAATAACGCGAGCGGGAAAACAGCGAAGACCCTGAGCGCCGAACCTCCGCGGCCGGACTTCTCCCACATGACGTTCTTGAGGGCGGCGTAGCGATTCAACTTATCCATGTAGACCGTCACCTTGTCGTAGCCCTTGTGATGGATGATTACCCCGGGGATGGTCGGATGCCGGCCCGGGACCTCGATGTGCTCATGGACTGTATTCTCGAGATCCCAGACGGCCTGATCTCGCCGATAGACTCGGAGGAAAGGCCGGCAATGGGAGCTGACCATGGACTCCCCCATAAATTCGTCGTCGCGGGCGATCCGGTAGCCGACTGCCGCCCCGCTCTCAATCGCCTGACGGATAAGCGGGATGGCCCCAGCGGAAAGGATTTCGTCGCCGTCCATGTTCAACAGCCATTCGTGGGCGCACCGCCGGAGCGCGAAATCCTTCTGCTTCGCGAAGCCGAGCCAGTCCTGATGAATGACCTTGGCGCCGGCCGCGCGGGCAATCTCCAAAGTCCGGTCGGTCGAGCCGCTGTCGACGACGATGATTTCATCGGCGCCGGCGCAAGAAGCGAGGACCTCTGCGAGGTGAGCCCCTTCGTTCTTGGTAATTAGGTAGACGCTCAACCCCATGTCGCGAGCCTTGCCATGTAACGGACTATTGCAAGTCGGACCAAGCTGTCACGTAGCCGAAGCCCGGCTTGACGCCGAGGCTAGGTCGGCTCTGCTTTGTCTGATCACGATGAGCCATCCCCCTGTCATCGTCATTTCAGTCCCGGGCGGCAGAAGGAACGCTCTCGCCACCGCTCACCTTGAAGCGCTCGGCTTGACCAGCTCAATCTCCCCTGCCGTCTTCGTCCAGACGACCGCAGAGGAAGTTCCGGGATACCAGCACGGTCGGCGCCTCCGGGAGCTCGGGTATGGGCTGACCAAGGGCGAGATCGGCTGCTTCCTGGCCCATAAGGCGGCCTGGGAGCAGGTCGTCCGTCATAAGCAGGTCAGCATCATCCTGGAAGACGATGCGCGGCTGGATGAGCGACTGATACCTTCGCTCGAACCGATCGCCGCCGCGGTCGCCGGAAAATCCATGGTCGTCAGGCTATTCAGCGCCAAGCACCCGAAACACAAATCTTGGCGAGTCCTGCCCGGGGGCTACGAACTGGTTCGGCCGCTATCTGCGGGCGGCTCAACCGTCGCCTACCTGATCACGCCCGAATCCGCGCTAAGACTCCTGGCCGGCTCCCGAAGTTTCTGGCTGGCGGTCGACGAATACATGGACGACGAAGCCGCGCACGGCGCCGCTGTTCTCCACGGCTTCCCGGAGCGGGTGAGGCATGAGGACGAAGGAGCTTCGCTGGTTGGAAGTCGCGCGAAACCGCGACTGAGCCTACTGAGGAAAATCGGGCGAGAATTGCGGAGGGCCGTTCGCAATATCCGTCAGGCGGCCCACCGGGAACTTGTCCTCTGGAGACTCGGGTTGCGGTTCTGAACGGCCCCGCCAACGACCTTCGGCCTCATATTCCAGAAACGCTTGATTCCGCCAACCGGCCCGCCAGACCTGCCCGGATGAGATCGAGGCTGTCGCGCGGCCTAGCCAACGCGTTGCCCGCAGGACCCGGCTGAACGTCCATTTCCTGGCGGGGGCGGCGGACTGCCCTCGCCGGAACGGACATGGGCTGGCACCAGAGGGTGCCGGCCTGCCTTTCGCCTTGCTGGCAGAACGGACAAACGCTTCTTGTTGCGACATGAAGAAGCCGTCCATCCTGGAGTGCGTCCGGTGCTTCCTGAACCCGACGACCTGGCGGCTTGCGCTGAGACTCCGGCGTCAGCGACAGCCACTCCGCTTCCTGCCGTTCTACTATTCGCAGCTAAGGGAGTTCGTCGCCAAGGGGGGCAAAGTGGACAAGCCGCATCCCATCTTGTATGACTTCACCGATCAGGCCGGAAGCGCCAGCGGCCATTATTTCCACCAGGACCTCTTGGTGGCTCAGCTGATCCACGAAGCTAAGCCGGTTCGTCACATCGACGTCGGCTCCCGGGTCGACGGATTCGTGGCGCATATGGCTTCGTATCGGCCCATCGAGATCATGGACGTGCGCCCCTTGCAGGGCACGGCCCATAAGAACATCCTCTTCCTTCAGGCGGACCTCATGCAGGAGAATAACGCCCCCACCGAGATCACCGACTCGCTTTCCTGCCTCCATACGATCGAACATTTCGGGCTCGGCCGCTACACCGACCCATTGATGCCCGACGGCCATCAGCGCGGCTTCCGGAACCTGCTGCGCATGCTCAAGCCCGGCGGCCTGCTCTACATCAGCTTCCCGATCGCGGCCCGGACCCAGGTCTGCTTCAACGCCCATCGCATCTTCGCGCCTCGGGAAATACTCGGCTGGCCGACCGGCGGATGCCGCCTGGAGCTGCTCCGCTTCGATTATGTCGATGACTCGGGCGGCCTGCACCAGGAAGCGGACCTCCATAAGTTGGCAATCGAAGACACTTACGGCTGCGGCATCTACGTCTTCCGCAAGCACCTCGCGTGATGAAGCCGTCGGTAACGTCGGTCATCGACGGGGGCGTCGGCAATCAGATGTTCCAGTATGCCGCAGCCAGGGCATTGAGTCATCGCCTTGGCGCCGAACTGACCCTCGACGTGCGGAGGCTGAATCATCGGGCACACAGGGCCTTCGGCCTCGCCGACTTCAAGCTGGCGCCTTCTTGCCGGATCCTCGCCGAAGGCCCCCCGGGCAAGCCACCCGGGAGATTCGGCCGGCTCGTTCGCTCGGCCTTGGGCGTCCGGGACTACTTCGCCGAAAAAACCTTCGCCTACGACCCCGCAGTCCTAGGCCTTGCCGCACCGGTCACCTTGGACGGATATTTCCAGAGCGAACGTTACTTCCGCGAAGAGGCGGCGTTGATCCGCGCGGACTTCGAACCCAAGGCGTCGCTGGCCGAGGCCATCGATTGGCGGGCCGCATGCTTCCCCCCCGGCCCGACGGCTTCCCTGCACGTCAGGCGTGGGGATTACGTCGAAGCCAAGAACCAGGCATACCACGGGCTCGCGACGTTGGCATATTATGAAAGGGCCTTGGCCATCTTGGCCGAACGTACGGCCGTGATGCCGACGATCTGCGTCTTTACCGATGACCCAGGCTGGGTAAGGGCGAACCTGCCCTTGCCCCGGGGAACCCGCTATGTCTCCGAACACACTTCCGCGGCGCTAGAAGACCTGATCCTGATGTCGCGATGCACGCACCACGTCACGGCGAACAGCAGCTTCTCGTGGTGGGGCGCCTGGCTGAACCCACGCGCGGACAAGATCGTGATCACCCCGGCGCAATGGTTTCAGCCCGGAGCCGGCCTCGATACGCGCGACCTACGACCGACCTCCTGGCTCGCCGTCTGATCCAAGTTAGGGATGGACGGCCGTATGATGCGGGGTTCCATCCTGTCATGGGCCAGCCACAGATATCCATCGTGATTCCGGTCTGGAACGGCGAACGCTACCTCCGCCAGACCCTCGACAGCATCCTCGCCCAAGACCTGACCGACTTCGAACTCCTGGTGATCGACGACGGCTCGGCGGACGGCACCGCCGGCATCCTGAGGGAGTATTCGCGCGATCCGCGCCTTCGCGTCCACACGCAGGAAAACCAAGGCCTGGTCAGGACCCGCAACATCGGCCTGAGCATGGCTTCATGCGAACTACTGGCTTTCATCGATGCGGACGACCTGGCGGTCCCGGCGAGGATGTCGCTTCAATCCGCTTACCTGAACGCCCACCCTGACGTCGCCGCCGTGGGGAGCCACATCCTGTACATCGATCCCGATGGACGCCCGTTGCGCACGCTCCGCTACCCGACAGGACCCGCCAAGGTCGCGGCCGCCTTGCAGGACCATAACGCCTTGGCCCAGCCGGCCATCATGATACGCCGCTCGGCCGCGCTGGCGGTCGGGGGGTACCGCAACGCCTTCAGATACGGGGCGGAGGATTATGACCTGTGGCTCCGCATGTCGGAACGCCACGCGGTCGACAACCTGCCGCAGGTCCTCACGCATTACCGGATCCATGGCGCAAGCATCACCCACACGCGACGTGCGGATCAGCTGATCGCCGCCTTCGCGGCCAAGTGCAGCGCGCGTCGGCGGCGGAACGGACAAGCCGACCCGGTCGACGGCCAGGATACGCCCATCACAGAGGCCGACCTCGGCCGGTACCGGCTCGAGCCTGACGAAAGGGCCGCGTTCATGAGGATCCGCCTGGACGCGCTCCGTCTTCGCGACGCCGGGCCGGAAGACTACCTGGAACTGTTGGCCCAATCATGGGAACTTCGTCCGTATCTCCGCCGAGGTCGCCATGTCCGCCATATCCTGATGCCGTCGGCATTCATGTTGCTACGGCATCATAGGCTGGCCGCGGGACTTCGCTGGATCGGCCGCGCCATGACGCGCGAGCCGCTCAGTGCGGCATGGATGGTGCTGCGAAGGACGGTCGCGGCGATCGGCCTGGGCCGAAAAAGCGGATAGCCGGCGGCATGAGCCGGGCCGCGCCGCGCGCGCCGGTTCAGCCCCGGAGGGCCCGATTCACGGCGATAAAGTTGGCGATGACGAAGACCTCGTCGCGCTCCTGGTATCGCTCGATGCGCATGACGCCCAGAGGCGTTATCCGATAAAGGTCGAAGCCCGCTTCCTCGAAGAAGCGCCAGAGGTCGCGGAAGAAGACCTTTGTGTCGATGTTCGTTCCGCCGAACTCGAATTGGAGCACGCGGACGTAGCGAATTGCGTCACCGAACCCCCGCAGGACCATCAACTCAAAGCCTTCGACGTCGATCTTCGCCATGTCGACGACCCGTCCGGACAGTGCTTGCTTCCAATAGGCGTCGAAACGGCGAACCTCGACCTCCTGCATCGGATCAAAACGGATGTCGAGGTGACCGAGCTGACGCCGGGCCAGGCTGGCCATGCCGGAACCATCGCGATCGGCGAAGAGTGTCATGCGGCCGGCGACATCCGACAAGGCGGCCTGCTGCAGGCAGACCTTCTCCTGGCGGGCAAAGCGCTGCATGAGCCGGCTCAGGTTGGAGGTCGCTGGCTCGAAGAGATGCAGTTCCAGGTCAGGGAAGGCTCGGAGCAGTTCCGCGGAATAGTCGCCCACATTCGCCCCGATATCGACAGCCAGCCGTGGGCTGCTTCCAAGGAAAGATGATACCATGCGGACTTCCTGCCCGATCGTAGCGGTTCCATACCCCTTCCCGCAAAAATAGGCCGCCCGATTTTCGACCGAGACGCATAGTTTATAAAAAGCACGCGACAGACTGAACTTCATGCCATTGGTCTAGCGCCCGGCAGCTGCTGAGCGACCAAAAAGTCCCGGACGACCGTTCGTCGCCTCACCGGGCTGACGCGAACTCGAAGCCATGCGCCACCGAGATCGCCCACGTCGGGTGATCGACCCAGCCGACCACCCATATGCTGCCGACGATGGTCAGCCCGATCGCGTCAAGCGGCCGACGCCGGCCGAGCTGGTTTATCCTTTCGCCACCCCCGCAAGCCGCTAAATTAGGCACCATGTCCCTACGCCCCCTTGGTTTCGGCATCTGGGGGACCGGCATGATCGCCGAGTTCCACGCCCGCGCGCTCGCCGAGATCGCCGGCGTGAAGCTCGTCGTCGCGTATAACCGCTCTCCCGCCAAAGGGCGTGACTTCGCCGCCAAGCACGGTGTCACGTTCGCCGAGACGCCCGAAGCGCTGCTGGCCCACCCCGACGTGGACATCGTCTGCCTCTGCACTCCGAGCGGCGATCACCTCGCCCCGGCCCTCGCCTGCGCCAAGGCCGGCAAGCACGTCGTCGTCGAGAAGCCCCTCGAAGTCACCCTCGCCCGTTGCGATGAACTCAATGCCGCCTGCGCCAAGGCCTGCGTGACCGTCGCCGGCATCCTGCCGCGGCGCTTCGGCGCCGGCGCGGTCGCGCTCAAGGCCGCACTCGAGGCCGGCCGCTTTGGCAGGCTCACGCTGGCCGGCGCGCTCATCCCCTGGTGGCGCACGCAGGCCTATTATGATTCTGCGGCCTGGCGCGGAACGTACCGTCTCGACGGGGGCGGCGCGCTCATGAACCAGGGCATCCACACGATCGACCTGCTGCTCTGGCTGATGGGTCCGGTCCACCGCGTCTCCGCCACGGCAGGGCTGATGGCGCACGAGGGCGTGGAGGTCGAGGACGTGGCCGCGGGCTGGATCGAGTTCGCCAACGGGGCGCGCGCGACCCTCGCCGGCTCGACGGCCTGCTGGTCGTCCACGGGCTTCCCGGCGGAGATTCGCATCCATGGCACGAAAGGCTCGGCGGTCCTGCGCGACGATCGGCTCTCGACCTTCGACTTCGACCCTCCCCTGCCCGCGGACGCCGCGCTTCTCGCTCCGGCCGTGGAAGGCGGCGGCGCCGGGGCCAACGACCCCAAGGCCATCGGCCACGCCTGGCATCGCTCGAACCTCGAGGACGCCGTCGCCGCGATCCGTTCAGGCCGACCGCCCTCCGTCGACGGCGCCCAGGGGCGCGTCGCCGTCGAAGTCATCCTCGCGCTCTATCAGTCCGCGCAGGCCGGCGGAACGCCGGTGGAGCTGCCGTTGGGCCGCGACCCCTCGCTGAAGAAGCTCGGCGTAAAACGTTAGAGGCGTCTGATGCGTGCAAAGGTGCAACCGGAGCGGAGCTCCTGTGCAAAGGTGCAAAAGTGGATTCAGAATCAGCCGTCCAGTTGAACAGATGGCCTGTGAGCAAGGGAGGCTTTGAAGAGGCCTCTCAAAGGTGGGTTAGGATAATACCCAGTCCAAGGTGAGATGCACCTTTGCACCCCCCTGGGGCCTCTAGTTTTTATTGCCGCCGCGAAACTCCTCCATCGTCTTCCCTTCCCCGGCGTCGATTCCCGAACGGGCGAAGACTTTGAAGAAGGTCAGGACGACGATCTTCATGTCCAACCGGAAGCTCCGGTGGTCGACGTACCAGACGTCGAGGGCAAACTTCTCCTCCCAGGTGAGGGCGTTACGTCCGTTGACCTGGGCCCAGCCGGTGACGCCGGGTTTCACCTCCATGCGTCGGGCCTGGAAGGCATCGTAGCGCCCGACGTAGCGCATGAGCAGGGGCCGCGGGCCGACGACGCTCATGTCGCCGACGAGGACGTTCCACATCTCCGGGAACTCATCGAGCGTGGTGGCGCGCAGGAACTTGCCGAAAGCGGTCAGGCGCACGGCGTCCGAGAGCAGCTCGCCGTCGGGTCCGCGCTCGTCGGTCATGGTGCGGAACTTCACCATGCGGAAGGGCCGCCCGCGCAGGCCCGGACGCTCCTGGATGAAGAGCACGGGCGCGCCGAGGCGGAGCCGGACGAGTAGCGCGACGGCCAGCATCAGAGGCAGGAAGAGCACCAGCCACCCGAAGGAGAAGACGATGTCAAAGAGGCGCTTGGCCATTCAGCGCAGGACTTCGGCGGGGAAGGCGGAGAGGCGGAGGCCGAGGACCTCGACGGACCTCTCGAAGGCCAGCTCATACTCGACCGTGGTGGCGTCGGGCGGGACGACGGTCGCCAGCTCGCCGCCGGCGGGGCCGACGAGCGCGCTGTCCTGCGGACGGCGTCGCGAGCCCGGAAAGCGGACGATGAGCCGGGCCTCGGCGGAAGGGTCGTCGCTCGCCGCGAGTTCCGCGAAGAGCACGAGGGGCGTGCCGGGCACGACGGGGAAGGCGCGCCGCGGCGACAGCGTGCCCGAGGGCGCGCGCACGCTCAGCCTTCCCTCGTGCCAGTGCACAGCGTTCTGGCGGTGCTCGTCGATGCGGAGCAGTCCGCGCCGGTCTTCAACCGAACCGAGGTCGATGCGATGCACGGTCTCCCCGGGCGCGCCTGAACGGATGACGGAATAGGCGACGAGGGCGCCGAGGCGTGATTCGCGGGCGGCCCAGGCCGGCAGGTCGGCGCGCGGGCCGGGCTCCGATGCGGCGAGGCGGATCCAGGCGGCGCGGGGATCGGCATGCAGCAGGGCCGACCAGCGCACCGGGCTTCCATGGAAGGACTGGCGGAGATTGAAACGCTTCTCGGCGGCGACGAAGGCGTCCTCGGCGTCCGTCAGGGCGTTGAGGGCGCGGACGGCGCGTGGGGCGGTCGCAGGCCTGGCGTCACGCTCGGCGATCAAGCGACGGAACGCGAGTGCGAGGTCCCACGCTTCGGAGAAACGCTCGAGCCGACGACGCTGGGCGGCCTCACGTGGCGAGGCGCCGACCGGCAAGGCGCGCGCCTCGACCACGCGGGCGGAGACCGCGGCCGCGTCGGCGTCGGTGAGGACGCGCGCCGAACTCTCCTTCAGGTAACGGGCCAGGCCGCGTCCGCCGCCGCGTCGCGCATCGGCGGCCCAGGCGCGCTCGATGACCGCGTAGGCATCCCGCACGCGTGCGCCGGCCGGTCCGTAGGCGGCGTCGAACCAGCGGTCGAGCGCGGCCTGCGGGTCGACGGCAGGATCGGCGAGCAGACGTGAGCCGAGCCATGCCTTCGGGGCGTCAAAGGACCAGAGGGGGTATAGCTCCGCGATCCAGCCCTTCACGCCGGCGCGATGCGCAGCCCGGATACCGGAAACCTGGGCGGAGAAGTCCACGTGAGGCGACGCGTAGTCGGCGCCGAACCAGTAATCATAGGCGCCCACGCGTCTCGCGCCCGAGCGCACCCAGGCGGAGAGATTGGCCTCGTCCTCGCGGGCGAACGCGGGGTCCGCATGTCCCATGCGGTCGAGGCAGACCCAGGGGAACACCGCCGGGCGGACCGGGACCGTCGGAGCCGCCAGCGTATGGAAGTAGGCGAGCGTACCGATGGCGCGTCGCTCCCCCGTGAGGTCGCCGGACGGATCCCAAAACGAATCCGCGACCGCGTTGAGGAAGCCAATGACATGGTCGGTGCGCATCGGGCGGTCGCGATACCAGCCGGAGGACGGGGCGTCGTCACCGTATTCCGTCGTGTCATTCACCCCGAGGGGCGCGCAGAACGCGTCAGGGTTTCGGTGGAACCAGTCGCGCGTGGATCGGGCGCCGAGTTCCGCCGCCTTCGGGTGGGAGAGGTTCGGATTCGGATCGTAGCCCGAGCCCGTCGGCTGGACGCGCACCCCGTCGACCTCGACGAAGAGCGTCGGATCCTCCTTCCATTCACGCGGCCCGAAGGCGCGGAACAGGCCGTGCGAGAAGCTCAGCCCGCGGCCGTAGCCGACGCTGAAGGCCCAGTCCTCAGCGTCCTCAGTCGTGAGACCGCTGACCGAGCGCCAGGCGAAGGCCGGCCGGAAGACCTCGCCCTCGGGCTGCAGCACCCGCGCCAGCGGACGCCAGTCCGTGCCGTCGGGTCCCGGGAAGAGGAACGTCACCCCGAGCGTACGTTCGGCGAAACGCCCGACCGTCATGCGCGTGGCGGCGGGCGAGTCGCCAAGGAGGAAGACCCGGTCGTCGCGGACCGCGG